>ERZ773235.556-NODE-556-length-47930-cov-3.855164_pt1 | contig 47930 bp, 37 predicted proteins | sample MGYA00580522_ERZ773235 | MGnify/ENA primary metagenome ERZ773235 (study PRJEB29015, sample SAMEA2737797) | human gut metagenome | biome: human gut; feature: human-associated habitat; material: faeces | place: China | collected 2012 ...
TCATACAATCATTTTACCATATCCTGTGTGCTTTGTGCGTGCAGGATTCTTTTTTTAATCGAGTAGGGGCTAACTTGTAGCCCCTCTCACACCACCGGGCATGCCGTTCGGCACTCGGCGGTTCAATTCAAATAATAACAAGACAACTAACGAGTCCTCGCTTTGCGAGGATTTCTTTTGAGATTTTATGAAGTCCTGTGGTTTTGGCTGCTGCTTGGTAATGGTTTGCAAAGCCCACGCTTTGCTTTGCCATCCATTCAGGTGCACTGAGTTTTCGCAGTCCCCAATATCTCTTCGCACTTGTTTTCCACTGTTTCCAGATAACAATCCGCATTCTTGTCCTCAGGTGTTCGTCTATCTTCTGCATGTTCTGTTTCATTTTCCCAATTCGAAAATAGTTTATCCATCCTCGGATTACCCAGTTCAGCCTTTGGATTCTTTCGTCCATACTGATTCCCCAAGAACGGCTTGTCAGCCTTTTCAGTGTTCTTTTGAACTTTGCAAGGGAATCTGCGTGCGGTCTTGCCTGCCATTTGTCTCCCATTTTCACAAAACCAAAGCCTAAGTATTTTAGGTGACTTGGTTTTGTTACTTTTGTCTTGGAAGCGTTTACCTTAAGCCCGAGCTTTCGCTCTATCCAGTTTGTGACTGTATGCATGACCCTGCTTGCCGCCGCACTGCTTTTCACCACTATCACGCAGTCGTCTGCATAGCGGACAAAATGCAGGTTTCTTGCTCCCAGTTCCTTATCCAGTTCATTGAGCATGATATTGGACAGCAGTGGAGATAGATTTCCGCCTTGCGGCGTTCCTTTTGTGGTCTCTTCATACTTTCCTTTTACCATGACGCCTGCTTTTAAATATTTTGCTATCAGCGATTCGGTATCCGGGTCTTGTATGATTTTTCCCACTAAGGTCATGAGTTTGTCCTGTGGTACATTATCAAAGAACTTTTCGAGGTCGATGTCTACCACATACAGGTATCCCTCATTGAAATACTCAAGCAATTTCAGTACTGCCTGCTGTGCACTCCTCTTTGGTCGAAAGCCATAACTGTACTCACTAAAGTACGGCTCTACTATCGGCGTTAGGACTTGCACGATTGCTTGTTCGATGATACGGTCTACCACGCTCGGTATGCCGAGATTTCTCGTTCCCCCGCTTGGCTTCGGTATCTCCACTCTTAAAACAGGCTGTGGTTTGTACTTCCGTTTCTTGATTTTCTCTCGAATCTCTTCCCAGTTCTCAATCAGATACTCTCGAATTTCTTCCGTTCCGATTCCGTCCACTCCGCTTGCCCCATTTTTGGCTTTCACCTTTTTGTAGGCTTGCATCATGTTTTCTCTGGATAAGATTTTCTCCATTAGTTCTGTCATGATTTGTCTCCATTTCTTTCTCTGCTTTCGTGCATATGAGCCTTATCTCCTGTGAACCGTTCCTTCCGTTACGACTTTGGTACTTCGGTTCTCGTCATGCCTATGCACTTACATTCCTAAGTCCTATCGACTTTTGAATTGTTCAGCCCTTCGCTCTGTCTCCATTACAAAGACTTCCTCGCTACTATGGCTTCTGCTGACTTCTCACAGTTCGTTGTTACTGCGGATTTCTCCGTCTGTGAGACCTCGCGGGATAAGCCATCCATCTTTCCTCATCTACCTGCCTAATCTACCTGCATAGGTTACGGTTACCTTTTGGACTTCGTGGCGTGTTGCCCACTTATCCGCTATACAAGCCTTATTATTAGGTTTCTGTTCGTCAGGCTATGATTTTGCTATTGCTTCTTCTCGCCCACACCTCACGATGTGAACCTTGCAAGTCGCTTTTGGGTTCGCTGGCAACTACGCCCCTTGTGGACTTTCACCACAGACGAACGGCATGCCCGTCATACTAAAAAGACCGCAACGTTTCCGCTGCGGTCCATATGCCAATACATCTTTATTCTGATTTAACTGCTTCATCAGTCTGTTTATCTCTAATAAGCAATTCCAAGCTCGTCCAAACAGGATTTTACGAAATCTTCATCTGCTTTGGCGTCTTCTGCAAGAAACTCGATATCTTCTGCGGTGAGCGGTTTTCCTGCCGCTCTCGGGACAGATTTCTTAATGAGTGATTTTCTCATATGGGTAAGATCAAGTTCTTTCATGCGGAACATACCCGGATCCTTAGGCAGAATAACATTCTTGCCCGGTACATCTTCTTCCGGCGAGCCGAATCTTACTTCGATTCCGTTCTGTCTTGCGAAGGAAAGCTGAGGCTGAATATGCTTGCCTGCACCTGTGTATTCCGTTTCCGTAACAACAAGGATTGCATCCTCAGGAAGTTCCTGTGCAAGAGCAAATGCAGCAGCTAATGCGGTATTTCCGGCAGGGCCTCTTTCCAATCCTTCCAGGTTAGCCAACATCTCAGTCATGAACATGACCTCTCCTTGTGTAGTGGAAACATAGCGATCCATATACCGCATTGGTCTTGCTGCGGATCTTGGAACATCACCGGTATCTGGATTTGTTGCATGAGGCACACCAAAACCGGTATGCCCCGTAGTGCAGCTCTTCTTGTTGAAGTCATCGTCGGAAGCCATGGAAAGCCCTGTAAGGTCGATGGACGCTGCCACAACCTTTGTATCCACCGCTCCTGCCTTATGCAATCCTCTTGCAGTGCCGGTAACCATACCGCCACCTGCCTGTGTGCAGACTACCATGGCAGGATCTTTGCCGTATTTCTCTCTGCACTGTATTGCGATTTCATATCCAAGGGTCTCCACCCCTGCAATGCCGAATGGTGAGTATAAGGAAGCATTAAAATACCCTGTATCCTCCATTACAGAAAGGTGCTCATAGAAAAGCTCCGGTCCGACCGTAAGCTGGATAACCTCCGCTCCCAGTGCTTCACATTTTCTTGCTTTTTCTACGATTTCAGGTTGTCCCACTCCATGAGAGTCATAGCATTCCTGGACGATAATGCAGTTCATACCCTGCATAGCCGCCTGAGATGCTACCGCTGCACCGTAATTTCCTGAAGTTGCTGCAATTACACCTTTATATCCCAGCTTCTTTGCATGAGCAACCGCGCATGCTGCTCTTCTGTCCTTAAATGAACCGGATGGATTTGCTGCTTCGTCCTTTACAAGGATTTGCGCACCGTAACCCGGCTTTGCGTACTTTCTTGCCAGCTTTGTAATGTTTCTAAGTTCAAGAAGCGGCGTGTTACCAACCCCTGTTTGGGACTGAATTGCGCACACCTGATCAATGGTGTAATCCGTTGCTCCCATCAGACCTTCATAGTCAAATGCAACCGAACCGGATTCAAATTTATCAAAGTCTAACCCCAGAGATTCTTTCATTATCTCTGCGGATCTGGACATTACGGAAGTATAATCCTTTGCTAATGCCATTATTCTTCACCTCCAAATTTCATGATGCCTCTCAAAATCTTATCGATTTCTATGATTTCCGGAACAAAATCTCCGTAGCTGTGGGTGTAGTGCGGGTTTTCTTCGAGAAGAATACCCTTTTCAATCCGACCTACGGCTGTTTTCACACTTACCGTATCTCCGATTTTAGCTTCCTCGTCCAATAGTGAACCCTTTGTCCACATTTCGTAATCACACTTCTTTGTGTCTTCCGGAATCCTTGCGGTTCTGTCATTTGCTTTGAGTACGACAGAATGAATACGTACCCAATCTCCCTTTTTTGCCATAATAATCCTCCTTTACACGGTCAGTATCCGGACTGTATCTTACAGTCCGGTCTGAATGGTTCTTTCAATAATATTTTCCTGAATGTTCTTCTCGAGATCAACGAAGAAAGCGGAGTAACCGGCTACACGAACGAGCATGTTGCGGTATTTTCCCGGGTGTTTCTGTGCATCTCTGAGGGTTTCATTATCTACCACATTAATCTGCATATGGCTTCCCTTCATGTGGAAGTGCGCCTTCAATACAGTTTCAAGAATATCGATACCCTTTTCTCCCTTTACAATCTGTGGGTCAAAACGCTGGTTAAGCAGCATTCCGGCCTGAAGATTGCCTTGGTCGATGGAGTCAAGAGACTTTACAACTGCCGTCGGACCGCAGGTGTCACAGCCGATCATCGGGGAAGCATTGTCCGCAAGCGGAGTGAAAGCGTGTCTACCGTCCGGAGTTGCGGTAATGTTCTTTCCAAGCTGTACATTATAGGACTGCGTTGCACAAACGGAAATAAAGCTTCCGTCTCTGCCGTCTCTGTACTTCTTGATTTCTGTGTCTACGCTGCCTGCAACGAACTGAGCGAATTTGTCAACCTGCTCGATATCGTTTCCGTACTTTGGTGCTCTCTGAACCAGCATCTGGCGAAGATTTTCTTTACCTTCGAAATCTGTTTTAAGAAGTTCCATAAGTTCCGGCATTGTGATGTAATGCTTGTTAAATACACATTCTTCGATTGCAGCGAAGGAGTCCACGATGTTAGCAAGACCTGTGATGGCCATTGCATCCCATCTGTAGTCCGCGCCCTTGTCCTGAAGAAGCTTGCCCTTTTCAATGCAGCCCTGTGTAAATGCGGATGCAATAAGGGTCGGCATGGTGTATGCGTGAACGGAAACCATACGATTGAACTTTTCAACGAAGCGCTTGATGAAATATGCTTGCTGTGTCAAATAAGCTTCTTTTAAGTCGTCCATGGACTTAAAATCCTTGGCTTCCGGTGTTACCGGTCCGATTTGCTTGCCTGTCACAGGATCCTTACCACCGTAAAGAGTTACTTCGAATACCTTAATGGTATTGAAAAATCCCAACATGGACTGATAGTCGGAAATACCCGGAACGATTGGCTCCGTACAACCCAGCAAGCACCAGTCTCTTGCCTGTTCCTCTGTGAATCCCAGCTTCATCAGTGCCGGAATGGCATTATTGTCGTTAAAGAATGCCGGATGGCTGCCGCCGGCCAATGCGACCTTGATTGCAAGCCGGAAGGTTTCTTCGTCAACATTGTCATGGTATCTGAAAGAAACGGGTGGTTCCTTTGTCTGTAAATCCTCCATGCCTTTCAGAATCAGTCTCGTAAGTTCATTGCATGCATCTGTACCGTCTGTTTTCTGTCCACCGAGGGTCATTTGGATGTAAAGTGCACATCCCGGGTATGCGCCGGATTCAAACTCATCTCTGAGATACCACATTTCTTCAATTCTCAGTTTAAGTTCGTGAACGATGTCTGCAATATCCTGTTCCGGCACGCCCTTTGCTATGTCATTCTTGTAAAAATCATACATGTACTGATCAAAGCGTCCAAGAGCATGAATATATCCCATGTTTTCTGTCATCAACGCATCATGGGTAAACAGCACAAGTTGCGCAGCCTGTATGAAATTCTGCGGTGGATTTTCCGGAACCACTCTGCAGTTTTCTGCAATAGTTTCGTACATTTTCTTCTGCTCTGCATCTGTGCAGGAAGTTGCTTTTTCTTTCGCTAAGTCTGCATATCTGTGTGCAAGAGCAATAACGGATTCCATGGCAGTAATCATGGCTTCCCATTTAATTCTCTGATCAGTGTTTTCGATTGTCATCTGATCCTTTAAGGACGCAATCTGTTCCTTGCATTTGTCGATATAATATCTGTAGCCTCTCTTTACCAGGTTCGGATAGTCCGGTGCATGGCACATGGTGGAGCATTGTTGAATACCTCTGGTGAAGATACCGATTCTTACGAGTTCCTGTTCCTCTTCGGTCATAATTGCATCCGTATAGTCGCCGAAGGTATGTCCCTTCCATGTATTTGCGATTTCTCTGAGCTCATCTTTCTCTCCCGGCAGATACTGGAACGGGTCGAACTGACGGGTATCGAAGGTTTCCACTGCTTCAGGTAGCCAGTTCATCATTTCCGGGAAAACCGGAACCGCATGGGTTCTGGATGCAATGCTACCCACAAGAAGAGAATCCTCTTCAATATAGATTTTTCTCGTTTCGTTTACCAGCTTGAAAAGCTCTGCTCTTCTGCGTACATATGGTTCCACCGACGGAGTTTTGTAAAACTCCGTGGCAATTCTTGCTCTATCAAGGCAAATCGTCGGCGTGGTACTTCTGATTCTGTCTCTGATTTTTTCAATTCTTGGTGTTAACATTTGTGTATTCCTCCTTACAGTCCCTTCTGGATTGTTCTTTCGATAATGTTATTTTGAATTTCTTCGCTTAAGTCTACGAAGTATGCGGAGTAACCTGCAACTCTTACAAGGATGTTCTTATATTTTTCCGGTTCCTTCTGTGCTGCACGAAGAGTCTTGTCGTCCAGTACGTTAATCTGGATGTGGAAGCCTCCCTTTGCAAAGTGTGCTCTGAATACCGCCTCGATAATATCCAGACCTTTTTCCCCTGCACATACGGTAGGGTCAAATCTCTGGTTGAGAAGCATTCCGCTTTCCGGTACTAACGGGTCACAGCAAGCAAGTGAATTTACCACCGCAGTCGGTCCGTTAACATCCATACCCACCATCGGAGATGCGTTATCAGCAAGTGGTGTTGTGGCAAGTCTTCCATCCGGCGTTGCACCGATCAACTTTCCAAGTTCCACATTATATGCCTGTGTAGCCACTACGAGCGTCATAGGTCCGCCCATTGCATCCCGGTACTTCTTTGCTTCCGTATCGATTGTATCAATAAACCAATAGGAATAACGGTCAACCTCTTCAATGTCATTTCCGAACTTCGGTGCTCTGTTAATGAGCATCTGCCGTTTATCTTCGTGTCCTTCAAAATTATGATCAAGCATATCGATTAGCTCGTTCATGTTGATATATTTTTTCTTAAATACGCATTCATCTATAGCTTCCAGCGAGTCAATTACATTTGCAAGACCGGTAACACCGATTGTGCTGTAGTGGTGGTCAGAGCCTTTCTGCTGCAAAAGCTTTCCTTTTTCTACACATCCCACTGCAAGAGTGGAACCGGTAACCGTTGGAAGCGTGTAGGCATGCCCGGCCAATGTTCTGCTGTACATATCCATATACTTGCTGAGGAAGTAGGCAATCTGTGTTTGGAATGCATTCTTTACCTCTTCTATGCTCTTAAATTCTCTTGGATCTCCGGTCTTTGGTCCAAGCTGTCTGTCTGTCACGTGATCGTAACCATTGTGCAACATTACATCGAAAATCTTAATCGGGTTAAAATATCCCGGATTACTCTGAAAGTCTGTTTTTCCCAATACCTGTGGCTCGATACAACCGCAGATTCCCCAGTTTCTTGCTTCCTTTAGCGTGAAGCCAAGTTGGAGCAGATATGTAATTGCCGTTGTGTCGTTGTAGAATGCCGGATGTCCTCCGGTATCCCTTGCTGCCTTAATGGCCAGTCTGAAGGTTTCTTCGTCCACATTCGGATGATAACGGAAGGAAATACAAGGCTCGTCTGTCTGAAGGTCTAGCAGGCAACGCAGGAATACTCTGGTAAGTTCATTGCAGGCATCCTGTCCGTTTTCCTTCATGCCGCCTAAGATGATGTGCATCCAAAGCGGGCATCCCGGGTCTGCAATGGATTCCGCATAGCAACGGATGTTCCACATTTCCATGACCTTTAATTTGAATTCGTGAATGATGTCTGCAAAGTATTCCTCCGGCTTACCCTCTTCAACTTCCTTTTCGTAGAATGGGAACATATACTGGTCATATCTTCCCAAATTGTGGTCTCCGCCGGATACTTCAAGGGTAATTGCAAGGTGATGGAACCATACCATTTGTGTTGCCTGAAGGAATGTCTGCGGAGGATTCTCCGGAACCACTCTGCAGTTTTCTGCCATAGTCAGAAGCTCCGCCTTTCTCTTTTCGTCCTTGCATTCTCCGGCTTTCTTTTCAGCCAAATCTGCATAACGGTGAGCAAGTCCGATAATTGCTTCCATGGCGATAATCATAGATTCCCAAGCAATAATCTGCTCCATATCGTATACATCTTTGATTTTGAATTCCTCAATCTTAGTCTTGCATTCGTCGATGTAATATCTGTAACCTCTCTTGATGAAGTTGTCATAATCCGGCGAGTGATTCATCGTTGACTGATTGGAAATGCCATGTGTCATAATCCCGGATTTGATAATGTCCTTCATATCTTGAACTAAAAGACTGCTTGTATAGTCTCCGAATGTATGTTCATGCCATTTCGTTACGATTTCTTTTAATTCCTTTCTATCATCTTCCGAGCGAAAAGCTAAATTATCTGAAGGTCTCTTATCCAAGGTGTCAAAATCGTCATAAAGCCATTTTGTAACATCCGGATGAAGAATAACCGACTGAATACGGCTACCCTGGTGGCCTGCCATCTGTTCATCATCATCGATAAAGATTTCCGTATTCTCTAAGTAGTACTTGAATGCCTTTGCTCTTCTTAAGATGTAGTTGTCCATGGAAGGCTGGCTGTAAAATTCAGTAATCAATCTTGCTCTATCCAGATCGAGTGTTGGTTGTGTGTTGCGGACTCTTTCGCTGAGTCTTGCGATTCTTTCAGAAAGCATAAATGATTCTCCTTTCATTTTTTTCAACTTTTCTCAGGCGGAATTTCTTCCGAACCTGTTATTATCTTTTGGTGCAAATATTTAAAGCAAAATTCGTGCCAAAACATCATTCCCCGAAAAAAATGTCCCAAATTTGCATATACTTTCAAGATTGTTTTTTCATCGGCGGCAGTTTCGTCAAAAATGTCACACTGTAACAAAAAATACACACTTAGGTGTGCATTTTTTGTTACATATGGATTCAAGTGTATCTTATTTTTTACGCTTGTCATTCTGCTCAAAATTGTTTTCTCCCAGTGCGTTCCACCCGAATCGGTAGATGGAAACCAGTACGGAACACATCGTGAAAATATCGCTTGCGGCTCCTCCGATTGACCCTGTGCCAATATTATGAATCAACCATGCCGGTGAAGAACAAAACAGGTTCATGACTCTGAGCGTTCTCGCGTTGTTCGACCAGTAGCCGATTGTGCTGCTTACGGCTGCAATCGCCGCAAAGAGGCTGAATATGCTGCTCCATGTCAGAATTGTCAATCCTACGCTGACTGCCGAAATAATGAAAATCCATCCTTTCCACTGCACCCATTTCCATTCTTCATATTTTACGAGCATCGCATTGCGGACTACCGAGATAATTGCGCTTACCGCTCCTGCCGGAGTGCCCAAAAGGAAAAAAATGTATGGCAAAGCAGGTGTTTCCAACTGCCTGAAGAAAAAACAGCAGTTTATTCGACCTCACCTGATAGGAGATAATAAACAGGAAAAAAGTGACTAATCCCAAAAGCTGTATCAAAATGTTATGCATTGCAATTTACTTCCTTCTTAAATATTAAACTACGATTTCGCGGTTATTGTCTTTCATGTAGTAGCAAATTTTTCCGGTTCCTGCAAACACCTCGTTTGCCGCTTTCACTAAAGCGCGCATTTCCTCGTCTGTCGGCGGCTCGGTATCCGCAAGTTCGTATTCTCTGCCAAGCGCCTTGTATTTATTAACGCCGAACTGGTGGTATGGAAGCAGTTCATACTCCTTCACGCCCGGAAGGCTCTTCACGAATTCTGCAGTTTGGCGGATATTTTCTTCAGAAGCGTTGCAGCCCGGAATTACCGGAGTTCGAATGATAATCGGAACGCCGAAAGCATCAATTTTTCTGATATTTTCAAGGATCAGCTCATTTCCCGCACCCGTCAGTGCCTTGTGCACTTCGGAGTCCATGTGCTTGATATCCATGAACATCCCATCCACATACGGCAAAACCTCTTTAAACTGCTCATAATTGCCGCAGCCGCAGGATTCCAGCTGAACATGAATTCCTCTTTCATGACAGAGTTTCGCAATTTTTCCCAGGAAAACAGGCTGCGTGAGCGGTTCTCCGCCGGAGAAAGTAACGCCGCCTCCCTTCATATCATAGAAAATTTTGTCTTTTGCGATTTCTTTGTAAAGTTCTTCAACCGCATATTCTCTGCCTTCAAGGTACTTCGCTCTTGCATAGCAGACATCCGTGCACTTGAAACAGTTTACGCATTTGCTCCGGTCGATGCGCGGTCCATCCTCTTTCAGTGAGATTGCACCTTCGCCGCAAGCCTTCATACAGGCGCCGCAGCCGATGCATTTGCCCGGAGATTCCATAATTTCAGGCAGATAAGACTGCGACTCCGGATTTGCGCACCATTTGCATCTTAAAGGGCATCCTTTAAGGAACACTAAAGTTCTGAGCCCGTGTCCATCATGTATCGAACATTTTTGTATATTAAAAATCATTGACTGTCACTCCTTCCGCTTTTTCATAGTTAATAAAAAGCAAAAGTCATGCCAATAAAAAAATCCTTTCTTTTCCTCGCAATTTTATGGTTAAGAAACTTTTTTCCTCTGCTTTTTTCGAAGATAGATCGTCTGCAGCCCGAAATCCTCCCTTGAGTGTATCTTTTTTATTACGCTTTTTCTGAAAAAAAGCCTTAATTTTATCAAAATATTTCGAAATTTCTCTTTTTCGAGGTGTATGTAAAATTTTTGTTACGCTTATTGTCTTTCTATCTCTACTAAGCGTATCTTTTTTTTACACTCCCATGATAAAAATGAGAATATTTCTTTCTTTTTGGGGCGGGATACACTTTTTTAAAATATTTTCCCGATATTTGAAAGTTGGTTCGATTCTTGCATTAGAATTATGTTACTATTACATCAAAATCATTTAACAATTTGGAGGAAAAATCGAGATGAAAGCAAGAAAAATGTTCAGAACGATAGAAACTCATACTTTGGGTCATCCGACCCGTACCGTTGTCAGCGGTTTCCGGAAGATTCCGGGAAACACGATGGGCGAAAAGTTCGTTTATATGCGTGATAACGAGGACAGTTTTCGCAAACTTTTGGCTTATGAGCCGCGTGGAAGCGAAATCATGTCCTGTACGCTGATTACAGAGCCATGTACCCCGGGAACGGATTTCTATTTTGAAGCAAGCTGCTGGCTTCCGATGTGCGGACATGACACAATCGGTGCTGCGGTTGCTCTGATTGAATCCGGCCTTGCAGATGTGAAGGAGCCGGTTACCACACTCAAGTTCGACACTCCTGCCGGCGTGATTACCGTTGAGGCGAAGGTCAAGGACGGCGTTGTAGAAGAAGTATCCTTCCTGAACGCGCCTGCTATGGTTCTCAAGCGCAATGTTGAAGTTGATACAAAGGATTTCGGCAAGCTCACCCTTGATATTTCATGGGGCGGCAATGTATATGCAATCCTTCCTGCGGAAAAGGTCGGCCTGGAAATCAATCCGCACAACGCTTCAAAACTGATTGCTGCAGCACAGTCACTGGCGGCTGACATCAATGCGCAGGTAGAAATACACCATCCTGAGCTTCCGTTCGTAAACAAAGTAACACATGTTGAGTTTTTCGGTCCGCCAAAGGGTCCGGATGCCGATATTCAGAACTGCGTCGTAGCACTTCCTACCGTAGTTGACCGTTCCCCTTGCGGTACAGGAACCTCCGCAAAGGCGGCTCTGCTCCATTCAGAAGGAAAGCTGAAGGTGGGAGAAAGCTTTAACCACGAAAGCATTATCGGCTCTATCTTTAAATGTGAAATTGTAGAGGAAACCACCGTAGGCGGAATCCCTGCCATCATTCCGAAGGTAACAGGAAACGCGTGCATCATGGGTTTTGCAACATGGATTCTGGATCCAAAGGACCCGTTTCCGGAAGGTTTCCTGCTCGACTAAAGTTTCATCAGAATACGAAAGATACACATGCGGCGGATACAAATCAGATAGTGTAAAATAGTTGTGGAGTTTTTAGAGAAAAGAAAATAGAGATTAGCTCCAATGTGTTAAAATAAGAATTTGGTAAAACACTAACCAAAGGAGAAATCTCTATGAAAAACATTATACAACAAATTGCACTGGATTTGGTAGAAAAAATTACAAAAAAAGCTTTTGAGGCAAAAATTTCTGATATTGATACTTTAGCTTCGGATGTTCTTGCAGACTGCAAGACAGCCGCGTGCGAGATTCTGGAGGCTGCCGTAGCGCAGCTAAATGAATCCATACGCAAAGAGAAAGCTACGAGGAAGGAACTTGGGCTGATTCTCAAAGAAAAGAATCGCAAACGATCAATTTTGACGGAACTTGGCACTTTGAACCTGCCGCGAGATTACTTCTTTGATAAAACTTGCGACCGTTATGTTTTTGTCTTGGATGCAATGCTGGGACTTCAAAGATATGAACGCATCAGCGGCAATGTCAGAACAAGGCTTGTAACAGAAGCTACCGATGTCTCTTATGCCAAAAGCGCACAGATTGTAACCAGTGGAAGTGTCAGCCGGCAAAGTGTCGGGAATGCGATCCGCAAGCTTACGGTTTTGGAGAAAGAGCCGGACTGGATCGAAAAGAAGAAGGTCAAGGAACTCCATGTGTATGCAGATGAGGACCATGTGCATCTGCAGAAGCCAAAGAAAGAAGCCGGAAAGAAGGGAAAGATCGTTCCGCTGGTGAGCGTGACCGAAGGGACCGAGTCAAATGGGAGAAGGCGAAAAACGATCTGCCCGATGCATTTTGTGGATGAGCACTTTGACAGTAAAGCACTATGGAATACCGTCGAAGGCTACATCCAGAAAGCGTATGCCGTAGACAGCATCGAGAAGATCTATGTGCATGCAGACGGAGGAGGCTGGATCCGGAGCGGGCTGAAGGATTTTGCACAAACCGAGCATGTACTGGATGGATTTCACCTGGAAAAATATTTACGACGCATCAGCGCGCGATTTCCCAAGAAAAACTTGCGCATCCGGTTCTGCAAAGCCTTTGAACAAAACGATCGTAAGAAAGCGGATCAAATGCTGCAGGAACTGTATGCGGAAGCAGAGGGCGACAAGAGGCAAACAAAAGCGGTGAAAGAGTTTGGAAGCTACATCCGAAACAACTGGGAAGAAATCGTGCGAAGAAAGAGGTTGGACATTCCGGGAAGCTGCACAGAAGGACAGATTAGCCATGTGCTGTCGGAAAGGTTCAGTCGGGACCCGATGGGCTGGAGCGAGGAATGCCTGGGAAAGTTAAGTCAGGCAAGAGTATACTTGAAAAATGGTGGGACGCTGACAAGAGAAGATTTCAAAGAGAAGGATGAGAAGCTTAACGGAAAAGAAAAATACCGAGAATATGCACAGCGGATGATGAAAGAAGCCGGCGAAGGCTGCTTTGATTGGAGTATCTTCGAAAAGCCGATCGTTCCGATGGATAAAGCAAGCGGAACGCAAATCCTGATTGAAAGCCTGGGAGAAAGCCGAAACATATTGTACTGTTAAAAAACATTGGAGTTTGTCAACAAAAAACTCCACAACAACTTGACACGACCTACAAATCACAGAAATCTTGCCAAATGTGCATCTTTTATGTTACAATAAGGATAACTATATTCTATATAAACAGTCATGGGGAATAATTGTATGAACGCATCAGAAATCCTATCGGAAATTACAAATAATCCTGCCGAAGAAATCCGCAAATTGGCGTTTCTTTTGGATGCCTTTGATTCGACGGATAATGCAGTTTCCATTTACGATAAAAATGCCTGCCTTCTCTATGGCAACGTTGCCTATCTGAAAAGCATGCACCTGAAGGATTTAAAGTCCGTCCTCGGCATGAACATCCTGGATATCACCAAGCAGTCCGGAATTAAAATTCACGCAATGAAAACGGACTCTAATCGCCCGAAAATGCTCGATGTACTGCGTACCGGAAAGAAAATGCTGGACTGGGAGGTTGCGATTACAGCTGAATCCTCTTCCAACAGTATGCAGCTCGTATCCTACAATATGTACCCGATTAAAGACATCGCCGGTCATGTTCAGGGCATGATTGAAATTTCCACAACCCAGCAGCTCAGTCTTACTTCGACGAAGAAAATTATGGGTCTGACGGCTGAATATACCTTCGATTCGATTATAGGAAGCAGCCCGGCCCTGCAGAGTGCCATCCGGCAGGCAAAAGAATATTCTTCCAGCCCGTACAGTCTCCTGATTGTCGGAGAAAGCGGCGTCGGAAAGGAGCTGTTCTCTCAGGCGGTTCACAATGAGAGCGACCGCGCGCAAGGTCCGTTTGTAGCGATTAACTGCGCAAACTTCCCCGAAAATCTGATAGAAAGCGAGCTTTTCGGCTATGTCAGCGGTGCTTTTACCGGAGCGTCGAAAAACGGTCAAATCGGAAAATTTGAGCTTGCAGACGGCGGAACTCTTTTCCTGGATGAAATCGGAGAGCTTCCACTTCACTTCCAGTCAAAGCTGCTTCGCGTCCTAGAAACACATCAGGTTACCAGAATCGGAAGCAGCACGCCGACACTGGTTAATGTCCGCATCATCGCCGCAACCAACCGCGACCTTCAAAAAATGATTGAAGAGGGACTTTTCCGAAAGGATCTTTACTATCGTCTTCAGGTTCTTACTGTCGAAATTCCGCCGCTTCGCGACCGTCTCGAGGATGTCGTTGATTTGGCAGAGGCTTTTTTGATTCAGGCCGCAGAGGTGAACGGCGAAGAGCCAAAAACGCTGAGCCGCGATGCGAAAAAAAGTCTTGCGGAATACACTTGGCTGGGCAATATCCGCGAACTGAAAAATGTAATCCAAAGAGTTGCCGTTTTATCGAAAACGGATGTGGTTGACAAGGAAACACTTGAGACCGCAATTTATTCAAAAGGCTACGCCTTTAAATCTGAAAACAAGAGTGAAAAAGAGGCTGAAGTTTCAGAAACGGAAGATAGCCTTGAAAGCAGATTCCGTGAGGTCTATAGATCACATAGAGAGCTTTTGGAAGAGGCATTAAGGCTTGCAGACGGCAATAAAACAAAGGCCGCTGAGCTTTTAGGTGTTACCAGACAGACCATCTACCGGCTGATGAAAAAATATTCTATTGAGGAATAAAAGCTATTAAAAAAAAAGTTAAAAAATTCTGTTGTCAGACAACAAATATTGCTTGACAACAGAATTTTTATATGCTATACTGAATTCAGTTGAAGGATAAGACATAGACATACTGTCAAATGTTTCTTTTCACCGATAGTTCTCCTAGACAATGCACGCGGCAGTTTTTGTGTGAGACCCTGCCGCGTGTCAATCACCGAAATCAAACTCATCTGAGTTTATTATAAATGCCTTCCGGGACTGCATTTTGCAGCCCCATTTTTTTTACAAGCTGTTTTCCGCCGCTTCTATGGACTCATATCCATAAAGCTTTGTCATAACCTCACGATCCATAACCGATATGGATTTTCCCTCTTCTTTGAGTTTTTTCATGTAATCCAGATACATCGCAAGAAGCTCCTCCGAATAGGTGCCGAGTTCCCCACGCGCATAGGTTTCCATTGAAGTAAAGCCGCTTGCATCTCCCTCTGCGGTAACCGGACGGCTGACTCTTCCGAGCTTCGGGTAGCGCTTTGCGAATTCCGCTTCCCACGGAACGATAATCGCAATGACCTCGTCAATCATCTGCTCTGCATGCGCGGAAAGTACCGGGATATAGGGCTTAATCTGTTCTTCATAGTAGCGCGGCTCCGTATATTTCATCATGCGTCCGTACTTTTCAGCGATGAGATTGCGTCCCTCGCACTCTGCATTTTCTATGTAAGACAAATATGCGTCCAGAAGCGCTTCTGTCCAGTTTTCAAACTGGCTTGTGCGCATGATTACGAAGGTTTCCTTATCATCCTGACAGGAAGCGCGTCCACCGATGTTCTGCACATCCTGAAACATATTCCATTCAATTTCTATAATCTCATCAATTTTCTCTTCCTTTTCCATTGTATTTTCTGCTCCTCTTTTCCGCCTTTCACACAGCATTAAAATCCATAATCATAAATCGGAGGAAGGCTGCGAATCTGCGGGTCACGAATTTCTTCCATGATTTCACCTAAATGATTCTGCAGAAAAGCACTGCTGCACTGCGAGAACCCCTGCTTATTCAATTCACGCGCCGTGTCCTCACAAATACACTCCGTAAGCTCATACGCTTTCTTCCTGACAGCTGCGCAGTCTGTACCGATTCCGTCAAAAAGCGTGCCGAGTTCTCCGATTTTCTCAACCGCCTGCCGAATCTCCGGCAGTTCCTGCATTCCATGATACGCCCATTTATAGAATGGCATATACCTTCTATTTAGCAGATATACCATCGAAATGGATGCTTCGGTGAACTTTGCAAGGGCAAGCATGGCTGCTACACGGTCGTTTCTGTCCAGACAGCGAAGCAGATTATACTGACCTGCCTGCGACATGACTGCGGCTCTGGCTGCAAGCTTTTTTCGCAGAATATCTTCCGGATAAAATGCAAGAATCTCCCTGCGAAAAGCCGTAAATCTGCCCGCATCGTCTTGGAATACTTTTCCGTTCGTGCAAAGCGCAAGGCTTGTTTCCTTTAAAAACAGCCACTCACGGTTTGTCTTCGGAGGCTTGGAAAGCCCTAAATACTTGAAGAAAAACTCGTCAATCGGTATTACCCCGACACGGCTTTTGTCCTGTATATTATCGGTTGAAAGTCCCATAAACTCCTTCGGCAGCATCTCATATGCTGCCTGCAGCCTGCCTCCGTAATTTGCGAAGTCATCTTCCAAAAGCCAGATGCAAAACCCCGGGCCGAAGTCGTGGTCACGGGAAATTTCATCGTCATAGCCGAAGCACTGCGAGCCCTCTCCAACAAGTCCGAACGCAGCTCTTTCTTCAAGCTCCGGGCAGACTTCCCGAACCATCGGCAGACCATACTGCTCATAATATTTCTCTGCGATTTCCATTCCCTGCATCGTCTTACCTGCTTCCGTCTTTTTCCCGACACAGATTCAGATTTCTTTCTACTACCTTATAGCTGTCATTTTCCGTGCCGTAATCGCGGGCAATCAGACGCAGAGCCTCGGAAAACAGCTCTTCTGCCTGTGCATACTCACCCTTCGCGAAATGTACCTCGCCCAGCGTGCAAAGCGCAGCCGAATAATGCACATCCTCTTCACCGACCTCTGTGCGGAAGATTTCAACTGCTTTTTTCGCGTAGTTTTCCGCATCCTCCATATTCTCAAGTACGATGTAAATGCTTGCAAGATTGCTGCAGCTGATAGCCTTTTCGGTCTGGCTGTCCGTAAGATTCTTCAAAATCAGCAGAGCTTTGTGCAGGTATGCCGCCGCCGCATTATAGTCGCCCCTTGCCTGATAAAGTCCACTCATATTGTTATACAGTGCCGCCATGCGGTAATCACCCTCCGCACCGTGCGACTGTAAAATTTTCACGACATCCTTATATTTATCAAGCGCCTCTTCCTGTCTTCCGCTCATGCTCAGAATTGTCGCATAATTGATCAGCGTCGTCGCATAATTTTCGCTGTCCACCGCTCCGATTCTTCTGAGGCTCTCCAAAGCCTTTTCATACAGAGGCATCCCCTCGTCATAGCGTGAAAGAACGCGGTAAAGTCCACCGAGTTCGTTGCAGGCTGCGATGATAAGTCCGAAATCTTCTGCCGCTTCCGCCTCGCTCAGTGTGTCTTTTAGAAACAGTTCTGCTTTGTCAATTTTCTTTTCCATAAAGAAGTTATCTAAAGCCTGGTAAAAATTTTCTATATTCATAGTCTACTTTCTCCTCCTGCTTATATATAAGCAAATCTCATGCCAACATTATACAACTTTTTCGCTTGGTGTCCATGATTTTTGGTGAATTTCATTCATTTTAAACGTCAAAGTAAAAATATTTGAAAAGTCAGAAAAATAGTCGGTAAAATATATTGAAAAGTCATGATTTTTCATGTAGAATTGTATTGAAAAGTCAGAATTGAGAGGTAGAATCATGTTATATCGAAAAATTTCATCTTTGATTGAGGAACACTTGAAAAGCGACACGAGTAAAATTTTACTGATTGACGGTGCCCGGCAGGTCGGCAAAACATATATTGTCCGCCATGTCGGAAAGAAGCTTTTCGAAAATTTCATCGAAGTCAATATGATTGAAGATATGCTCAGTGACCGCCTCTTTGCGGAAGTCCGAACCGTTGAAGATTTTTACCTTCAAATCAGCATGCTCGCCGGAGATAAAATGCAGGAGAAAGCGAACACTCTGATTTTTATCGATGGGATTCAGGCATATCCACACCTTTTGACGCTTTTAAAGTTTTTGGCACAGGACGGGAAATTTACATTCATTGCAAGCGGCTCTCTTTTAGGTGTAACACTTTCAAAGACAAGCTCCATTCCGATGGGAAGTATCCGCAAGGTTCGTATGTTCCCTCTTGACTTTGAGGAATTTTTGTATGCAAACGGAATGAACGGATTTGCCATTTCGATCATGCGTGAAAAATTTGAGCGTGAGGAATCCCTTGATGAAGCCACGCATAATAAGATGATGGATTTATTCCGCAAATATCTGCTTGTCGGAGGGCTTCCGGATGCGGTAAATGCTTATCTGAGTGAGCACAACATTCAGACCGTACGTGAAATACAGAGCGAAGTTCACGAATATTATGCCGACGACGCTTCCAAATACGACCGTAATAACAAACTCAAAATCCGCAGAATTTATGATTTAATACCATCCAATATGGAAAACAAGAAAAAACGCATTGTGGTGCAGAGTATTGAAGAGAAAAAAGGAAAGACATTTGCTGATTATGCAGATGCCTTTGATTATTTAATCAGCGCAGGCATTGCTCTGAATGTGCAGGCAATTTCCAATCCGAAATTTCCACTGATTGAGTCTTCCGGGAAGAATTTACTGAAGCTTTACCTCAACGATGTCGGGATTCTTTCGGGTATTTTGTACGGCAGCAATATCCGCGCGATTTTAGATACTCAAAGGAGCATTAATCTTGGATCCCTCTATGAAACGGCCGTTGCCTCGGAATTGATTGCTCACGGTCATAAACTGTTTTACTATGATAACCGCAGCAAGGGTGAGGTCGATTATTTGATTGACGATTACGACAGCCTTTCCGTCGTACCGATTAAGGTCAAATCCGGCAAGGATTATACCGTCCATAGTGCTCTGAATGCTTTCGTTCAAAACGAGGAATACCAGATTAAGAAAGCCGTTGTGCTTTCAAATGAAAGAGAAATTACCCATAAAGGTAAAATCACTTACATGCCAATTTACGACATTATGTTTTTTTAGACAAGAAAGTTCAAACTCCCATTTTATAAGATAAGCCCACAGAAAAGGACTGCGCCCTAACGGTTTTTCCGTTAATGCGGCAGCCCTTTTACATTTAAAAAGTGAGGCGTATTTCCTTCATTCATTGAGGCTATTCTCTCACAGGTCCAAGACCTGTAATTACATTTCTCGATGGTATAATTTTGCATAAAATTACATAAATAATTCCTGCGGTTATAAAACCTACGAACAATCCCAAAGGTGCCAATTCACTGACGATAACTCCTAAAATCCACGCTATAAAGCCGGCTATATTAAATCCTTTTTCATACGAGAAATTTGATGGGGAACCTTTTCTTACAATCCAATAGTCAGCAAGCATAACACCTGAAATTGGGAAGTAAGTAGTTCCTAAAAGTGTCACAAACGCTTCCAGTGAATTAACAAGTGGTGTTAACGCTATAACCGTTCCGATTACACCTGCAACTAAAGTTGCGATTGCTCGTTTGTCTTCTTTCAAGTTTAACATCATTACAATTGAAAGACCTGCACAGTATGCATTAGAAGTATTTGTTGTCCAAGTTGCAAGAATAAGTCCAATTAAGCCTAAAGCAGGCACACCGGCAGCACTGAGTACAACGGTAATATCATATTCTCCGGTAAGTTTTGTTAAGACTGCACCGATTGCCATCAAAGCTACTCCGGCAGGCACCATTCCTATAAAGGTTGCTGACCAAACACCTCCTCTTGTCCTTTGATATCTGGAAATATCCGGCCTGATTACAGTACCTGATGCCACAAGGCTTGCAGTTAGTACCATTCCATCGAATATGCTCATTGATTCTCCGGTAATTCCACTGCTGAGATTTTCGGTGCCAAACTTATTAATACACATAATCATTCCTACGAAGAAGACGACAAATAACAATGGTACTGCTATATTGTTCAGCCATTTTAACCCGTCAATCCCTTGTACTGCAGTTACCAGCATAATCACTCCCCAAAGAATGATCGAAATCCAGATTGGAAAATCAATTCCAAGACCATCTTTCATCATTGCAGAAAACGCTTTGCCGCAAACAGCGTTCTGAACAGCAAACCAGCCAAATGACGATAACGAAAAAACAACTGACATGACAACTCGTGCACCGGTTCCTCCAAATGAAGACTTTGCAATGACAGCAGTTGGTCTGCCGTAGTCGGCACCCATCATTCCGCTGAAGGACATGATAACTGCCGCCAGAATATATCCGGCTAACGCTGCTATGACTGCGTTCTTTAATGTCATTCCGTTAATCATCATGCCTCCCAGCATAAGACAAGGTACACAAATATAAATTCCCATCTCAATAAATGCAACCTGCCACCAGCTTTTTCTCTCGTCGGCCGGTACTTCATTCAATGTTGTTGACTCTACCTGCATTTTTTTCTTTTTTTCCATGACGATTTTTTCCTTTCAGTGTTATAAAGCAATAACTTGTCCTCTCCCCTTTTTCTCTTGCGATAAATCGCTGTTTTTTGTGATCCTGATACTCTGTTTGTGCACAGTCACATTATCTCATAATAGAATCTCTTTCTTCATTGTATTTTTTTTAAAAATATCTGATAGTTGTTTATTTTTTTACAATCATCTGATTGAGCGGTTGTTTTATTATTTTAAGGTTTGCAAAGTTAATCTTTTGGTCTTATAATAGTTTTATATTCGGTTGTTGATTTCTTATCGTAATGAATCTTGAAAGGAAGGACGCTTATATAATGTATATCACTGTAGATTCCATTTTAAAGGAACACGTTTTTAAAGATGCTGTTGTACTGTCTGGCGACTTGGGCTTATCGAATACTGTTAAGCGCGTATCCGTTTTTGATTGTCCTTTTCGCCCACGAGTTCTTAACTCCGATATAATAGGCTTCGGTGACCTTTTTTTATCCGAGCTTGCTCAGTTTATCAACGAACCGGACAAATTAAAAGGTTTTTTATGTCTGCTTTCCGACGCAGGAAGCAGTGCGCTTTTTATCACAAACGAAAATGCGAATCTAATAACACCGGACATTGTCAAACTCAGCGATGTTCGTAAACTTCCTATTGTCTCCTTTGACCGCAATATACCATATGCAGTAGTTATGGATGCCATCAATAAGCGTATATACCTTGAGTTCAACCATGCAATAAACGGGCTTTGGCTCAACCGTATACTATTGGGGAATCTTTCACTTAAAGAAGTTGCAAACGCGCTCCATGCAATCAATCCTGCATTCAAGCGTTTGATCCAAGTTTTGATTATAAGAGGAAATCAGCCATCGGTTATCACACAAAGTGAAATGACTGCTTTTTTTGCAGCAAAACCAGATGATACTTACATTTTTTATGAGAACAATCATTATTTTATTTTCAGTGAAAATTCCGAGCAAAAGCTACGCAAAAAAGTCGATACCAATAAGCAATTTTTGCCTCGTTTCTTCACCGATTTTTCAATGGGCATCGGCATGGTTCATGATTTGCTGGACATTACATCCTGTCTCCGCGAAGCAAATCTTCTTTTGGATGCCGCTGCTTCACTTAATATAAATATCCTTGAATATTCATCGGATTCTTTTTTTCAGTTGATCCTGTTACTAAAAGATTCGCCTGAACTGTATCGCTATTACTCTTCCTTCCTTGAAAAGCTAAATGCCTTCGATTCGGAAAACGGAAACATTCTTTTCCTGACCGTAAAAGAATTTGTGATTTGTAAGGGTTCTTACTCTGATGTAGCAGAACATATGAATCAGCATGAAAATACAATTCGTTACCGTATAAACAAAGTCAGACAGCTCTTTAATATGGAGGATGATTTAATCAGCTTTTACAACACAATTTCAGTGCTGACTGCCATTGATGCTTTAGTATAAACTTTAATTTTCCCAATCATACAGGCCGTTTGGTAAGCACCAATAGGTAGACGCCAAAAGCAGTCATTATAAACACCACAAAAAATTCTCTCTGTTTTTATAATGATTTCAAAGACATAGCTGCTAACATGATGCTATATTCTTGACAGCTATATTAAACTGCCATACAGAGATGATCTGCATGACAGTCTTTTCTTATACCGCAGGATTAGTGCTTAGGAGCGGTCACATAACTTTAAAAGTGCGTCCATATATATATTCACGATACGTTGCAAATCCGAAATGCTGTAGTGTTCATCTGCTTCATGTGCCAATTCCTCTTGATTCGGAAAAACAGGTCCGAAAGCTACCGCATTCGGAATGGCTCTTGCGTATGTCGCACCTCCGAGCGAAATCGGTTCTGAGCTACAGTCACCGGTAACGGATTGATATGCACTCATTAGTTTTTTTATTATTTCGCTTTCTTGATTAAAGGATATTGGATTCATGCATACTCCCCACTCGATTTTGCAGTTTTCTTCACTCAAGGCTTTAGTGATTCTCGCTGACACGTCATCAAATGTGTATGATACCGGATATCTTAAATTAACAGTACATTCAAAGGCATCCTCTTCATATTTTGCCATTCCGACATTCACCGTTGTTTTGCCGGAGCACTCATCATATAGATTGCAATTTATTCCATTACCGTTGTAATCAAGACCAATGTATCGATTGTAAAAATCAACTACGGATTTTTCGTTTTCAGATGTTTTTATCTCAGCCAAAGCACTGAGCAAATACGATATTGCGTTTATGCCTTTTTCCGGGGTCATTGCGTGTGCACCTTTCCCCTTCACAGATACGACAAGCTCCTTCTCTCCCTCACTAAAATCTATCGGAATATTTTTTATTTTGCAATAATGGGACAGGAGTTCCTTTTCTCTTTCAAAAGAATAGTCGCTTTTATAGCTTTTGAGAACGCAGCTTGCATTTGTTGGAACAACATTTGCTCTTTCTCCTCCGACAAGACTGCTGATATAACTGTTTTCATTTAATTTCCCATTGAAATCACCTTTCTGAATACGGAAATTCATAAGACCTTTTTCACAGAATATTACCGGAAAATTAGCATCAGGTACAATCGAAATTTCAGGAAGCTGCGGTTTTTGTTTGAGGTAATAATCGATGCTCTCCCAGTTTTCTTCTTCATCGGTTCCGATAATCATTTTTATCTGATATCCCTCCGGGAGCAAATTATTATCTTTGATAAGCTTCATTGCATACAGACAAGAGATAAGAGGTCCTTTATCGTCAATGACACCCCTTCCGTAGATTTCACCATCTTTTATTACCGGCTCAAACGGATTGCTGCTCCATCCGCTTCCGCCGTCCACAACATCCGCATGGCATAAAATACCTATGATTTTACTCCCTTCTCCAAGTGTAACTTCTGCTGCGTAATTCTCATAGTTTTTATGGGCAAATCCCATCTTATCTGCAATTTTTATTACATAGTCAAGTGCCTCTGCCGTCGACTTTCCGAAGGGGTATTCCTTTCCTTCACTCTTTCCGGCAATTCCGGGGATTCTTATAAAATCCATTAAATCATTGATCATTTCATCTTTGAATACTTCTATGTTTTTCATATTTCATTTCCCTCTAAAATACGGGAATTGCACTCTTCTGCAATTCCCGCCAACTAACAATTACCTATTTGTGCTCATACAGCTTGGCTAATTCCGGATCTATAATTTTTCCTTCATCCATAATTTGCTTTCCGTCAAGCCAAACCGAAGAATTCATGCACAGTCCGTCTGTATGCGAAACTGCTGCCTGTCCATCCGGTCCTCCTACAGTTGGGCTGACATATCCGATTCCCCATTCGGTTGCACCCCATACTCTTTCATCTTCAACAACATTTCCGGACAGTTTTGCTCCCGGATTAAATCCATACGCAACATGTGCCATTTTTAACATTCCCGGATCATTAAAGTTCTTCAGCCATTTTTCATATTCTGCAGCCTCCGATCCACCTTCAATTTTTACAATGACACTGTCCTTCACTGTAAGTCTGATTGGCTCTGCCGGACTTTTTCCAAATGGTGGGGTTACAGTTCCGTCAAAAACGATTGTACCGTTTACACTACCGAATTTCGGTACAACATTTAATTGTCCCAGCATCATATAAACGCCACTCTTGCTTGCATCTCCTGCATCCACACTCACAACATGCTGTGGGTCTGTTAAGAAGGTTACATCTGTTCCGGCAGGTGTTGTCATATGTATTTCCTTTGCCTCACGATTGCGTACTGCAACTGCTTCCATAAACGTTCTGAGTTTTGATGTATCAATATCGCATAAAGTGCGAATTAAAACATCTTCTGTGAATTCTACCAAACACAGATATCTCAGTTTTTTATTTTCGCTTATTGCTCTTTGATACGGCGTTGAATACAGCAGCCATTTTTGATTAAATTCAATCCAAACATCACAGTTAGATACTGCAGCAGTAAGCGGTTCAATTGGAAGTTTGGGGTCTGCTGCCTGTCCAACTCCGTCCGGTGCCGGAAAAGTAATAATCATCGGCAATCCTCCCGCTGCATAAACGCTGGATGCTACCGCATTGATAACCGGCATACAGGAAAGTGAATCTCCGGTAAGAACTACGGTTTCTCCCTTTTTTACAGCACATACATCTTTTACTAAGATATCTGTTGCTTTTTGCAATTCATAAGTATACATACAAAACCTCCTTAAATGTATTTTTTTCTTGAAGTATATATTTTTACGGAAAGTATTACATTATATTTATTTTAAGAATTGAACGGATATATTGAAATATAAACAAACTTTTTTATGCAAGCATCACATATAAAACATGGGCAGATATGCCTGCACACAAACCTCCAATTGTATGGCAAAGAATCGCATGTCCTGTAAGCTCCCTGCACTTCAGCCCATCCATCATTGCAACATGAGTACTCAGATATCCGCTCCAACACATGCACATAGCCGTAAACACAGCAATGTCATTGCCGCTTGCCAATCCTTTTGAAACCAATGTTGGAATCAGTCCAATCGCAGCTCCTGCAGCTCCCAACGCAGTTAAAGGAACTGAGACGCATTCCGGTGACGAAAATCCGAATAAAAATGTCAGCAACCCCTGAATTTTTGAAGCCATATTAGGTATCAGGGCTATACCTTCATATGCTGCTCCTGTAAAAGTTCCATCTGCGCTGCAACCATTTGTAAACATCATAACTACTGTACAGATAATCAATACCCCCGGTATTATTGCCACCCCCATATTCACCCCACTTTTTCCACCTTCAAGCAGTGCGTTTATAAAACGTTCTCCTATATTGCCTTCGTGAGTAATTCTTTCGTTTAATGTCAATAAGTTTTCAGCACCCGGTGTATTTTCTTTTTCATCCCCATATATTTTCTTGGTTTTTAGCAGCATCAAACGTGTGCTTACAATGCTTCCAACTACTGCTCCTATGTTTCCGAGTAACGCTGCAAATACAAAGGACTCCCCGGTTGAGTTCTGTATTCCGATAATATATGTTGTTACAATCATACCCATACCGAATGCTGTTCCTACATTGGTAAGCGCCGGAATTTGGTATTTTTTGAAATAGCGTCTGAAATTATTATCTCCAGCAAGCGTCAGAATTGCAGGGTTATCTGAAAGATAGGTCGTTAGTATGCCTATTATGCTTGCCCCCGGCAAACCGTAAAGCGGTTTCATCAGGGGGGACAATAATCGATTAACCAATGCCACAACACCAAATTCCGTCAATAGCCCGGCAATTCCACCCATAATGACTGCTATCGCCATTATATAAAGAACTGTGTCCGTAAGAAGCGCATATGCTGTATTGAGCAGTGTGTTAAGCATATTTACTGCTCCCATTCTGCTTATAAGAATTCCGAAAAACCCACAAAAGCATAAAATAAAAATCAGGCACTCCCATCCAAATACTTTTTTCTTCATTTTCTTATCCTCTCCACTTATTTTATACACTCTTGCGATATTCAAAAGCATAATCATTATAGAGTCTTAAGGATTTTTTTAATTTGTCGTGGTTTCTAATTTTTCTTATTATTTTTAAAATTCATACAAAAACGTCCTCGTGTCTAACTCTCGGTTTTCTTCGGATAATTCAACTTGAATTTTCTTTTTGGGTCATATTTTGCTATTTCTAAAATGATTGCACAAGAACGCAAAAAAAATGACTTGATAGCCTGAAAACTACCAAGTCATATTTTTTTATCTGTCCAATAATATCTATCATTATCGATCATGTACAGCAAGGCATTGACGATACAGGCGGCGATATTGCTTCCGCCTTTGCGGCCGCGGGCCACAATATAAGGCACATCCGCACTCATAATCAGTTCCTTGGACTGGACGACATTGACGAAGCCGACCGGCACACCGATGATCAGTTCCGGTTTGACTTTTTCCTCCTGTATCAGGTCATACAGGCTGACCAGTGCCGTCGGTGCATTGCCAATGGCATAGATAAACGGCTCCCCGAGACCGGCTGCTTTTTTCATGCTTTCGCTGGCACGGGTGATGCCGTGCCGTCTGGCTGCTTCTGCCACATCCGGGTCCGCCATAAAGCAGTGGACGGTGCCGCCGTATTTAGCGAGGGATACTTTGTTGATTCCGGCTTTCGCCATATTGGTATCGGTCACCACCGACACACCCCGTTTGATGGCTGCCATGGCCTTCGCCGCTGCATCCTGCGAAAAGCACAGGTTGTCAGCGTAATCAAAGTCAGCGGAAGTGTGGATGCAACGTTTGACGATCAGCTCCGTGTTCGGCGCAAAATCTCTTGTCCCCAGCTCTTCGCTGATAATGGCAAAGCTTTTTTCTTCGATTTCTCTCGGTTTTACTTCTTCTATTTTTTCTCTGAAATTCATCATTCTTTCCGCTTCCTCTTATTCATCAATACCGGTTTCTAAAATCCGATAGATCTTCTCCATATTCAGATATTCCCGCAGGCTTGCTGCCAACAGATCGTACTGGGTTTCTTTGTATTCGGCGTAGGTCATACTGCCTATATCCCCCATCTGTACGCCTTTTTTTTCAGCTAATGCCTGAATAACCGTCTGTGCAATCCCTGCTCCGTCGAAAATGCCGTGGACATATGAGCCAAAGACATTTTCTTTGTAAGCACCGTCCTGCTTGGTCTGTCCTGTGACCGCATCCGTAAGCGAGAGCAGATGTTTTGCGCCTGCTTTTAAGGTCGACTGCCCCATGTGGATCTCGTATCCTTCTGCTTCCAGTTTTTGATCCTTCAAGCTGTCAAAAATAGTGTCTCCGGTAAGAAAACTGCCGGTCACCCGGGTTCTGGTCTTTTCATCTAAAAAGACGGTGTCAATCGGCAGCAAGCCCATGCCTCTGACTTCACCGGAGGTTTCGATGCCCAATGGGTCAGCAAGGGTTTCACCTAACATTTGGAATCCGCCGCAAATGCCGAAAACCACTTTGCCGATGCCTGCCTGTTTCAGTATGGCTGCTTCCAGTCCGTTCTGACGCATCCACAATAAATCCGAAATGGTATTTTTCGATCCCGGAAGCACGATCATATCCGGATCTTTCAGTTCTTGTGCGTTTTTGACATAGCGCACGCTGACGCCGGGAATGGTTTCCATCACGTTCAAGTCTGTGAAGTTAGAAATGCGTGGCAGGCGGATGACAGCAATATCAATGAGAGCCGCCGTATCGCCATTTCCGCGAAAATCCAGTCTCTCGCTGAGGCTGTCTTCGTCTTCGATGTCAATCTGTAGATATGGTGCTACACCGACTACATCGATGCCGGACTTTTCTTCCAAAATCGCAATGCCCGGGTCGAGAATGGTTTTGTCGCCACGGAATTTGTTGATGATTAGGCCTTTGACCATCTTCTTTTCCTCCTCTTCCAGCAGACTGACAGTGCCGATCAGCTGTGCAAATACGCCGCCACGGTCGATGTCGCCAACCAGAAGTACCGGTGCTTTTGCCATTTTCGCCATGCCCATATTGACGATATCTTCGTCTTTCAGGTTTACCTCTGCGGGGCTTCCTGCCCCTTCGATCACAATGATATCGTTTTCAGTGCTGAGTTCGTTGAAGGCTTTCATCACGTCCGGCACCAGCTTATGCTTAAAGGCGAAGTAGTCGCGAGCACTCATAGTCCCCAGCACCTCTCCATTGACGATAACCTGACTGCCCACATCGTTGGTCGGTTTAAGGAGGATTGGATTCATGCGCACATCCGGTGCAATGCCGGCTGCTTCTGCCTGCATGACCTGTGCACGGCCCATTTCCATGCCGTCCTCGGTGATAAAGGAATTCAATGCCATATTCTGTGATTTGAATGGGGCAACTTTATAGCCGTCCTGTTTGAAAATTCTGCATAAGCCTGCGGTAATCAGGCTCTTTCCTGCGTTTGACATGGTACCCTGCACCATAATTGCTTTTGCCACGTTGATTCCCTCCAATATTTAATCCAAAAGTTTCTCTAAGGTCCGAATAAGGCGCTCGTTATCCGGCCGCAGCCGCACGGCGATGCGGTAATAGCCTTTGGTCAATCCCCGGTAGTTACTGCAGTCCCGGACTAAGAACCCTTCCACCGGCAGCCGTCTTCCGAGATCTTCCGGTCCGCGGAAAAAGATATAATTGGCTTCGGATGCGTACACCTTTAATCCGAGCTGTTTCATGTGCTCTGTCAAATATTTTTTTTCTTCTCGTATGACTGCCAAGCTGTCCCGGACATAAGTCTCCGCAGACAGAGCCGCCGTACCGGCCGCCTGCGCGAGCATGGAAACATTCCACGGCTGCACACTGCATTCCAGTTTCTCAATCATATCCGGATTGCTCGAAATTCCATATCCCAGCCGTACTCCCGCCATCGCATACAGCTTGGTAAAAGCTTTGAGCAGAAGCATATGCGGATGCTCCGCAAGTTCCGAAAGCATCGAATAGCTGTCAGCATTATCCACGAAATCTAAAAAGCATTCGTCTATCACCACCATTGTACCACATTCATGTGCACGCTGGAGAATCTTTTTCAGTTTCTCTTTGGGAAGCAAGGTTCCGGTTGGGTTATTGGGGTTACAGAGAAACAGCATGTCTGTTTCATCCGTCAATGCGTCGGCGATGGTCTGTGGAATCGCAAAACCGTCTGCTTCCGCGGTTTCAACATATTGGATTTTACATCCTGCCGTTTCCAGTGCCTTTGCGTATTCCGCAAAGGTCGGTGCCGGCAGTACCGCCTGTTTCGGTTTCCATGCCTGCACGGCCGCAAAAATGACTTCAGCTGCACCGTTACCGAAAAAAATCCATGACTGTGGAATATTTAATTTTTCGGCTAAGTCTTTCCGCAGTCTGCTGCACTGCACATCCGGATAATGCCCAATCTGTCCGGCTGCCCGGCAGATGGCCTCCTGTACGCACTGTGGTGGTCCGAAGGGATTGCAGTTTGAAGAAAAATCCGTTATGTCAGGATGGCGGTAAATATCGCCGCCGTGTATCATTTCTTTCATCTTAGTTGTGACTGCCTTTCTTTTATCGGTAAAGCAGGAAGCTGATGGCACTCAGTACAGCGGCGGATAAAAAAGCTGCCCCGTACATCAGCCGGTTCATACGGCGGATGTCGTCAGGAACAACCGTCTGCAAAGGATCTCCAATCAATGGTTTTTCATAGAGCTTGCCGAAGTAATAAGCATCTCCCGCAAGCTGAATGTCCAAAGCACCGGCTGCTGCTGCCTCCGTGTGCGCCGAGTTTGGGCTGGCGTGTTTGCGTCTGTCTCTGGCAAAAATCCTGCCGGCGTTCTTTCCGTCAAAGGGTCCTATCCAGGCACTGATCACCAGCATGATGCCTGCCATCCTCGCCGGAATAAAATTCACCACATCATCCAGCTTCGCTGCGGCTCTTCCAAAATACAAAAAACGTTCATTTTTATAACCAAGCATGGAATCCATGGTATTGATTGCTTTATACAGATACATGCACACCGGACCTCCCAATGCCATGTAAAACATCGGGGCAAATACCCCGTCCCCGAAGTTTTCCGCCACCGTCTCGACAGCAGCCTTGGTCACTCCGGTTTCATCCAGATTCTGCGTATCTCGTCCAACGATACGAGATACTGCGTCTCTTCCATCTGCAAGACTGCTTTCCTTGCCCGAAGTCAAAGCATCATATACAAGCATGCTTTCGTCCTTCAAAGAGCGAACTGCCAGCATCTGATAACACATGAAGGATTCCAGCGCAAAGCCTGCTGCTGCATGGAGTCCATAAGCCATGTGTAAAATCCCTGCAGTTACCCCCACAGTAACCAAAACAACTCCGATGACCAGGAAAATGCCGCCTGCCAGTTCTCCACCGGGTGTTTTCGGGAATACTTTTCTGATATTCTTTTCGAGCCGGTCTATCAGTTTCCCGATCAATCTGACCGGATGATAGAGCCATCGTGGATCGCCGATGGCAAGATCGAGCAAAAAGCCGGCCGCCAAAGCGATGCCTGTATAATGCAACATAGCGAGTCTCCATTCTTACAGATGCTTTCTGCGTCTGCATTTATCTAAAAAGATTTGAGCGAATTTCGGGTTTGCATAATAGTAAATATGCGGAAACCCCACCAGCAGATTTTGCCTGCTGATCAAGCAGTCCCAATTTCGCTTCCCTGCCGGTTTCTGTGCATGAAAAGCACAGCCGTTATCTGTCGTATCATAATAGTGGAATTCATGAGCTTTGAGAATGCCGATATCCTCGTATCCATCAAAGAATCCACTGCTCGTCTGAGATGCAGTTAAGTCAACATATCCAAATCGCACCAGCTTGCCGGTACGGTAAGCCTTGCCTTCTGTCAGCCCGACCATTGGATAAACCTGCCCGTCTATGTCTTCCATAGATTCTCCCAGATACATGAAGCCGCCGCATTCAGCCAAAATCGGTATACCATCGGCATCTGCCCGGCGGATGCTTGCGATCATTGTCTTATTTGCCGAAAGTGCTGCGGCATAAAGCTCCGGATATCCGCCATAAAAAATCAGTCCATCAAGATCGCGCGGAATCTGTTTGTCCCGAATCGGTGAAAACGGGATGATTTCAGCACCTAAACGTTCCAGTAATCGCAGATTATCCTCATAAAGGAAGCAGAATGCCTCGTCTCCGGCTACCCCGACGCGAAGCTTTTCCTCGCAAACTCTGTCTGTCTCCGGCAGTTTCGTCAGCGGATCGATTCCGCTGATGTCCGGGGCTGTTTGGGCAATGGCAAGAAGCTGCTCGAGGTCAATGGTCTGTTCAACCACTTCAGCCAGCTGCATCAGTTTTTTTTGAATCTCCTCTACTTCATCCGGCATGACCAGCCCCAGATGGCGGCTTTCCAGATGAACGTCCGCAAGTTCCGGCAGCCAGCCGACCACCGGCACATGGCAGGTTTCTTCGATATATGCTTTCAGCAGTCGGTACATCGGTTCGTTGACATGGTTGAGGATGACCCCGGCAATACCGCTGTCCGCTTTAAAATTTTGAAATCCCTGAATCTGCGCTGCCACTGATGCACTGGCCCCTTTGCCGTTGATGATCAGAATGACAGGTGTCCGGGTTGCTCTCGCCACATCATAAGTACTTGCCTTCTGGCTGATGCCGCCCAGACCGTCATAATAGCCCATGACGCCTTCCAGCACGGCAATATCACAGTCCTTTGCCCGCTCGGTAAACAGCCAGCGCAGACTTTCATCGTCCAGAAAGAAAGTATCCAGATTGCCGGATGTCGTCCCCAGCACTTTTTTGTGAAACATGGGATCGATGTAATCCGGTCCGCATTTGAAGGAAGCCGGCCTGAGTCCTCGATGGATCAGTGCCTGCAAAATTCCGCAGGTCAGTAAGGTCTTACCGCTGCCGCTTGCGCCGGCGCACAGCAAAATTCTTGGTATTTTCATAAGCATGCCTCCGCATCGAAACAAATGATGGTGATTGGATTTTCGCTTTTCATCATAGTGTAGCTGCCGGCAGCATGTCCTCTGGCAACTGAAATCTGCGTCACTTCCGGTTCCTCCCTGCCATATTTTTTCGCACAGGCAAGGGCTTGCGCTGTCGATTCCATGGCAATACAGTTGATCACAAAGCGGATCTGCGCAGGTTTACACCTTCCACAGCTGACAAGGTCGGATGTCTCCTTTTCACATACAGCTTTCCTATTCTTCGGAAGCTTTGCCAATGCTGCTTCAATGATAGCATCCATATTCCCGGCGGAACCACCGATAAAAATATGAGTCGCCGGTGGAAGCTTGTCCATGACACCCGGTGCCAACCCCTCTATGATAGTCAGATTATCTGTCTTGAATTTTTTTCTATTGTCCTGTAACAATTTGATAGCTTCCGGATTTCGTTCTACCGCATAAACCCTGCCCTTCGATGCTCGCAGTGCCATTTCAATGGATACCGATCCGGTTCCCGCGCCGATGTCATAGCAGACTGCTTCTTCGGTCAGGTGGAGCCGATCCACCGATAACACGCGGATCTCTTCCTTGGTCATCGGCACCTTCCCTCTTAAAAATTCCTCATCCCGGCGGCAGTGCAGCGGATTGATTTTTGTATCCGCTATGAATGGATTTTCCAGTAAAAGCACGCTCAGCGGGTCGTGGCGGAAGTCACAAAACTCTTTTGCTTCTCCCACAGTTATTTTTTCATCCACATAAGAAAGTCTTTCGCCTACCGACAGTTTTGCTTCTGCCATGCCATAGCCCACCAGCTTCTGTGCCAGTTCGGCTGCGTCTTCCGGTTTTCCGAGAATGGAGAAGACTTTTTCGTGATCACGAATCAGCGGAATGAGTGCCTGCTTTCTTCCATGATTGGATGCGATAACTGCATCATCCCAGGAAGTACCCAGCCTCGCCGCAAAATAGGAAATTGAGGAGACACCGGTCAGAATCTGCACGCTGTCTTCCGTATCCGATTTGGTCAATGCCTGATAAAGCTTTTTCGCACCGCTGTAAAATCCGGTGTCCCCGGAAAGCAGTACCGCAAACCGTTCGTAACCGCGATGGCTGTCAATAAAGCCGGCAATCTCCTCGCTGCAGTAAGCATCCAGCAACGGTTTCTTTCCTCGTACGCAGTCCAGCATTCTGCCGGAACCGATGACAAAATCCGCTTCCTGCAGTGCCTTTATACCTTCTTCGGTCATAGCATCCTCTCTTCCCGGTCCAATGCCAATCAGCGTAACTTTGACCGGTGGCCGCAGTCCCAGCCGGTCGATCATCTGCTGCCTGCAGGCAGTAACAGAAAGACCTTTTTCTTTGCGCGGTCTGCCTATGATGACCGGTGTGCAGCCGCACGCTCGGCAGGCTTCGATTTTCTCTGCAAAGCCGCCGCTTCTGCCGGTATCCTTGGTAACTAAATATTGGATGTCATAAGCACGAAGCATGGCTTCGTTCAATGCTTCCGTAAAAGGTCCCTGCATGGCGATCAGGTTCCTGCCTTCAAAGCCCAGTGCTGCACAGTGACGAACCGACTCTTCCGTAGAAAGAACGCGGGCAAAAATCCGCTCCTGCCAGTTTCGAATCTTCGTATAAGCCTTGAGCTCCTTGCTGCCGGTTGTGACCAGAATCTGTCCTTCCCTGCCATCCAGCCATTCTGCCGCGGCTTCCACGGAATTCAGGAAGACCATTTCCTGCATCTCCACCGCTTCCGTTTCCCTCAGGACACGCAGATACTCAATATCGGCCGCGCTCGCTGCCTGCTGGATATTCTCGGTTACCTCAGCCGCGTAAGGATGGGTTGCATCGATGACCAGCTCCGGATGCTCTGTCTGCATCAGAGCTGCCATTTCCGCAGCATCCAGCCGCTCTGCCAGCACGCGGACTTCTTCTGAGGACGCACTGAGACTGCCGCCGTATGCTGTTGCCGCACAGACAATGGACGGGATTTGATTGTTGACGAGAAACTCCGAAAGCAGCCTGCCTTCGGTCGTTCCTCCGAATAAAAGGATTCTACACATCTTTATAGCCTCTCGGTGTGACCATTCTGCCGTTTAAGACTTTGGTCCGGGTATTTCCGATAAATACGGTGGTAAACATATCAACCTTCGTATCTCGCAGCTCTGAAAGCGTCATGACCTGCATATGCTCGCCTTCTCTGCCGATATTATTAACAATCCCGCATATGGTTTCCTTCGGTTTATGTTCCATCAGAATGTCACAGGCCTTAGCCAAATAATCTGCTCGTTTCACACTGGATGGATTATAAAGGCAGCCAACAAAGTCCCCTTTGCCTGCACTATGCAGACGTTCTTCGATCAGCTCCCATGGTGTCAGTAAGTCACTGAGGCTGATCAGGCAGAAGTCGTGGATGAGTGGTGCACCGAGGCATGCTGCCCCGCTGATTGCGGCTGTTACTCCCGGAACCACGGCGATTTCCGTCTCAGGATAATCTTTTCCCACTTCATAGATCAATCCGGCCATGCCGTATACACCGGCATCGCCGGAACAGATCATAGCGACCGTCCGGTCCTTTGCTGCTTCTTTAAAAGCCATCACGCAGCGTTCTTTTTCTTTACGCATCGGTGTGGTCAGGAAAGTTTTCCCAGGAAAATGGTCTTTGACCAAATCCACATAGACCGTATAGCCAATGATGACATCACAGTTTTTGAGTGTCTCACAAGCTTCAATGGTCATTTTTTCGTAAGCGCCCGGCCCAATGCCGACTACATATATCTTATTCAAATCGAATCGTTCCTTTCTTCATCGCCAGTGCGGCAGTTACACCGTTCAAGGCGGTCTTTGCCTGCAGCAGCATACGGCTGCAGGCTGCTTCCGTAAAATCTCCGGCCGTCATGGCTGCCAGCATGGCACTGCGTTCACAAACGTTATCCGTACCGGTGATCTGCCTGACAAATGCCGACTCCGTAAATTTGCCCTCTGCTTGATTGAGTTCCTCCGCCGTATAAAACCGGAGCGGCAGATGCATCCTTTCTGCAAACGCGATCAGACCCGTTTCCCGGCTTTTGATATCAATGGAGGCGATCCCTGCCAGGGCTGCCGGATCTACGCCTGCCTGCTCCAGACAAACATCGACAGCCTGTGCCACGGCTTCCTCCGATTTTCCGGCTTTCAGTCCGATACCCAGATACACCGTCTGCGGCATCAGCCACAAAACCTCCGGCTTTTCTGTAAGCATCGGCTTTCTTGCGGAAATGAGGATGCTCCCGCCGCCCGGATAATCTGTAAAGTTGTCCAGTCGTTTCAGACGGACTTCGTCAGGTATCCGGCCTTTCACCTCGGCATCGGTATAGACCGTAATGGTTTCTCCTCGCACCAGTGCCGCGGCAACCAGTTTCGCCGCTGTAAAGTCCATGATTCTTAGCCCGTTCTTCCGGGCGAAAACATCCGGCGCCAGTTTTTGATGCACGTCGGTGGCTGTGGTCAGCACTGCTTCCGCCTCTGCCAGCTCTGCCAGCCGGCTGGCTATTTCGTTAGCACCGCCCAGATGTCCTGACAGAATCGGAATCACATATTGCAGCTGATCGTCCACGACAAGCACGGCGGGATCTGTTTTTTTACTGACGGCAAGAGGCCCGATGGTGCGCACGGCAATGCCTGCCGATCCTACAAAAATCAGGCATTCATCCTGCATAAAGTGTTTCTTTGCCCAGTCAGCCAGCGGCTCTGTAACAGAAATGATGTCCCTTTCCTCAGCTGATACCGATGCCCAATCAAACAAAGCTTCTCTTCCGCCGGCTTCCGATTCTAAGGCAAACCGCCCTTTGGCAAAGACCCGGACCGTCCAATCCGGATATGTTGTTTTGAAATATTCCTTCAGTCTGAGTGCCGTTTCTCTGCCCGGCGGACTGAAACATAATATCGCTGTTCTTTTCATGTTTTTCCTATTTGCTCGCTTCCCGGAACTCGGTCGTAAAGGCCGGATCGTAAAGTTTGGAGCGGTCATAGTGACTGCAGTTTACCACATCGCCGATGATCATAAGAGCAGTCTTGGTAATATTGTTTTTCTTCGCGGTTTCTGCCAGCGTACCCACCGTGCAGACGAATGATTTTTCGTCCTCCCAAGTCGCTTTATAAACGATAGCTGCCGGTGTATCAGCACTGTAGCCACCATCGATCAGACGCCGTGACAGTTCTTCCAAAAGTCCGGTGCTGAGGAACACCACCATGGTCGCATGATGCGCCGCAAAAGACTCGATGCTCTCTTTTTCCGGTACCGGCGTTCTTCCTGCCATACGGGTAATGATCACGCTCTGGGAAATCTCCGGCAGCGTATATTCCAGATTCAGTGCGGAAGCTGCACCGCAGAAAGAGCTGACACCCGGACAATAATCATAAGGGATCTTTTCTTCATCCAGCACATCCATCTGTTCACGAATGGCTCCATACAGGCAGGGGTCGCCCGTATGCAGACGAACAACCTGCTTGTCCGCTCTTACATCCCGCAGCATGACTTCCAATACTTCTTTTAATGTCATTTTTGCACTGTTATAGATGCTGCAGCCGGCTTTCGCATAATCCAACAGCTGTGGATTGACTAAGGAGCCTGCATAGATGATGGTATCGGCTTCCTCTAAATATTTTTTTCCTCTCAGAGTAATCAGGTCAGCAGCACCACTGCCTGCCCCCACAAAATGAATGGTTTTCATGCTTGTTCCTCCTGCTTTTCTTTGACAATGATGACGGAATAGTAGGACGCATCGTCCGGGATCTCCGCCGGATCCCGATAGATTTTTTCGCCCGGCATGCCGTAGCGTTCTACCATGACAGCCTCCTGCCCGCTGGCAAGAACCGCATCCCGGATGTCTGCCATTTCTTTGCCGGACTTCATCAGAATTTTGGTTCCCGGCAGTGCCAAAAGCTCGTCCACCGAATCCTTGCGGTAGCTGGCCGGAATCACATGTAATGGCTGAGCCTTTTCCACCAGATCTATGTTCAGCCGTGCCGCCGCTGCCGTAAAAGATGTAATGCCATTGATGATCTCCGTGTCATAGCCATCCGCTTCTACAATCTGATGCACATACATATAGGTGGCATATACTGTCACATCGCCCAGATTCAAAAAGCTGACAGTCAGCCCCGCATCCAGCAGTGCTTCGATTTTCTCCGCCGCTGTGCGGTGTCCTGCTTCTAATACCGCCTCATCTTTCACCATCGGCATTTCTACCGCTATCAGCTGTTTCTCCGTGAGATTCTCACAGATACCTGCCGCGATGCGATAAGCGACGGAATCCTCCGCTTTTTTACCCGGCACAACGATAACATCACTGCGTTCTATGGTTCGTATCGCTTTCACGGTCATTAATTCCGGGGCTCCGGGCCCGACTCCAACGCCGTACAGTTTTCCTCTTTGTTTCATATGGTTGTTTCCTCTTTTACTTTATGCAGCATTGCCCGGAATCCTGCCGTTTCTCCCAGATAACCTTTCTCATTGGAAAAGATCATCGCCTCGGTTTCAATCGCTCCATAGCATCGATGCTGCAGATAAAAAGATATTTTATCTGTCAGAACCTGCATGGTCTCTTTTAAAAGTCCTGCTTCTTCAATGATTTCTATGGCTTCAGCCGTCGTAACCGTATTTAGGATCTGCATGGCGCCATCTCGTTCAATGCCAGCCCTGAGCGCCGCAGATGCCATGATTTCACTTCTGGCATCTGCACATTGGGAATGGGTATTCATAATCCCACCGGCAACCTTTACAAACTTACCGATATGTGCAACGAATAAAAGACCCTTAGCTCCCAGGTTCACAGCCATATCGATGACTTCACCGATATAGTTGCTGCACTTGACGGAATCATGTATGGGCATAAATTCCTGTTCATCCAGATAATGTTTTCCGTAGTTGCCCAAAGTCACGACCAGATAAGTACGCCCCATGGCAAGCTGTTGTTTCATCTCTATTCTTAAACTATTCAGCAGTGCGGTTTCGCTCATCGGCTCCACGATGCCGGAGGTTCCTAAAATAGAAATCCCGCTTTCGATGCCAAGCAGTGGATTGAACGTCTTCCTGGCACGTTCCGCTCCTTCCGGTACAGAAATCGTTGCACGAAGACCACCTTGAAAGCCACTTGCTTCTGCCGTTTCCCGCAGTGCCTCGCTGATCATCTGCCGTGGCACACTGTTGATGGCGGCCTCGCCCACCGGCTGTTCCAGTCCCGGACGAGTCACTCTGCCAACGCCTTCGCCTCCGGCAATGGTAAAACCGGATTCCGTTTTTTCGACCTTTGCATAAACCTTAATCCCATGAGTCACATCGGGATCATCCCCTGCATCCTTGACAATCGCACAAGACACAAAATCAGGAGCCATAACCAGATCGACGACCTCCAGATTGAGGGTAATGCCCTTTGGTGTTGTCAGGATCACGAAATCTGTTTTTTCTCCGGTGAGCAGCATCTGTGCTGCCGCCTTTGATGCCGCCGCCGCACAGGTTCCTGTCGTATAGCCGAACTGCATCTTCTTGTTATTTTTGATGATGTAATGGGACTCAATCCCGGTCAGATGTTTGGTACTCAATCAGTTTTCCTGCTTTCTCTGCTTCTTCTTTCAGCCTGAAAAGTGCCCGGTTCATCTCCCCGGCTTCTGCCCCCGCGAAGATGACTTTTTCACAGGTCTGCATCCGTTCTGCCGCCCATGCATACGTTTCCTCTGTCATCCTGCAGTATGGTTTTTCGGTAATCACTTCCATGGCCAGCACCCGTGCCAACTGGTAATCAATGTCACCCGGATACAGAATCCCGGCGATAAATGGAATATTCTCCTTTTGCAGTCTGCGGTATACTTCGATGCCGCTTCCCCCTGCTGAAAGAACGAAAATCTGTGGTTTTCCCTCCGGCCGCGGCAGTTCGATGCTGCCGAACACCGGATCAAAATAGCCGTTGTCAATATGGTAAAGGCTGCGGATTGTCTCTTCTTTGAAAATTGCTTCCGGTGTGCCATAAGCGAAAATCGTTTCTCCGCTGACGCAGATGATCTTATCGGAAATCTTTTCTGCCAGATCAATCTCATGCAGTGACATGATGACGGTGATACCCTTTTCCTTTGCCATCTGCCGCAGAATCGCCAAAAGCTCCAGCTTATATTTCACGTCCAGAAAGGAGGTCGGCTCGTCAAGAATCATCACATCCGGTTCCTGACAGATGGCCCTGGCAAGGAGAACCCGCTGCCGCTGTCCGTCACTGATATTGGCAAAATCCCGCATGCCCAAATCTTTGGCATGTACCATTTTCAGGGCTTCTTCTACCTTCTGTTCGTCTGCGGCGGTCAAAATTCCCAGCCTGCCGGTATAAGGATAACGCCCGCTGGCTACAATATCGTGGCAGGTCATCATTTCCGCCTTGATCCGGTCGGTCAGCACCACCGCCATGCGGGAAGCCAGACTTTTATAGGACATGGCCTGAATATCTGTTCCATTTAGGATCACACTGCCGCAGATGCGCTCCAGCTGTCGGGTGATGCTTTTGAGGATGGTAGACTTGCCGGCACCGTTGGGACCGATCAATGTCACGATTTCTCCCTTTTTTATATCTAAACAAATATCGCGAATCAGAGGCTTTCCTTTGTAGCCGACGGAAAGCCGATCGAAACTAAAATACTTTTCCATTATATTCTGCTGCGCTTTCTAATCATCATGTAGATTACCACCGGTGCTCCAAAAATAGAAGTCACGGTGCTTATGCTCAATTCCACCGGTGCAAAGGCTGTTCTGGCGATCAGGTCGCAGATCATGCAGAACACCGACCCACACAGGAAGCATCCCGGAATGACCACCAGCGGCTTGGATGTTCCCAGACAGGCTTTAGCGATGAACGGCACCGCAATGCCGACGAAAGAAATCGGTCCCGCAAAGGCGGTCACACAAGCCGAAAGCAGGCTGGAAAGCAGGATCAGCAAGGCACGGAACACTTTGATATTCACGCCCATGCTCTGTGCATAGGATTCTCCCAACTGAAATGCCCCGATTGGTTTGGACATGCACACCGTTGCAAAAAAGGCAATGCCAACCACGATTGCACCGACCGATACGTTGCTCCATCTCATGCCGGAAAAACTGCCCAGCGACCAGTTATGCAGGTTTACGATATCGGAATCGCTGGCAAAGGTCACCACAAAATCGGTCACGGCCGAACAGATATAGCCGATCATAATGCCGGCTACCAAAAGCGCCGCCATGTTGCGGATTTTTTTCGATACAAGAAGAATAAATCCGGTTGCGATCAGCGATCCGATAAAGGCCGCCAAAATCAATGCGTAGGACGATAAGCTCTTTGCCTGGTTCAGATAGAAGATCATCACCAGTGCTACCACCATCTTGGCACCGGAGGAAATCCCCAGTACATAAGGGCCGGCAATAGGGTTCTCAAAGAAGGTCTGCAGCATGAAGCCGGAAAGGGATAAGGCCCCGCCCAGAATCGCTGCCATCAAGATTCGCGGCAGTCTGATTTTCCAGATAATATTCAGAGCTGTCTCGCTGCCCTCTTTGTTAAAAATCGCTTTGGCGATTTCGCCTGCGGACAGATGTACGCTGCCGGTGTTGATGTTCAGCACCGTAATCACTGCAAAGGCTCCTGCCAGCAGCAGAAAGACCAGAGTGCACCGCATCCGCCGTCTATGTAGTTCCGTGTGAAAGCCCTCGCTTTGTCCGGTGCTGTTCACACTGCTGTGTTCTTGTTTCATCGTCATGGGTTACTCCATTTTTTTGAGGAATTCTAAATGCTCGGTATCCTGTCCGGTAAAGACTTTGTGGAAATCCGCGATCATATCGGCGATCACGTCAGTCCTTTGGTACATGGAGCTGCCGGTTGTATAGCAGTCTCCGGACTTTACCGCCTTAAATTCTTTCAGAACCTCGTCTTTTTCTACCAGATCAGCGATCGTCTTAACCGAAGCGTCAATGCTGGCATTGTAGATAATATAGTCGGCATCCTGTGCCTTTTCATAAAAGCTTTCCATAGTCATGGAGACGGAAGTCTTGCCATCTTCATCGGTCACACCTTCAAACGCATAGCTGCCGCCGGCCATTTTGATCATAGACGGCACATAGTCATTGGTGCTTCTGACAACTACTTTTCCATCGGTTGTCAGATAGAAGAATGCAGCTTTCTTGCCGGTACTCTCGTAGTCATCAAAAGCTGCGACAGTCTCCTGCTGTTTTTCAAAGAAAGCATTGGCTTCTGTTTCCTTGCCGGTCAGCACCCCGTAAAGCTTGATCCACTCGGTTCTTCCAAGCGGATTGGATTCGTAGCTGGACCGGTCTACCAGAACAGGTACCCCCAGTTCCTCCAACATTTCTTTCACGTCCGGTGTGTGATAGATCATCGTCGATTCGATAGCCAGCTGACAGCCCTTTTCCAAAATCATTTCGTAATCCGGTTCGCTGTACTTGCCGGCATATAGAATCCTGCCCTCCTTCATCCGGGCTGCTGCATTTTCGATTGTCCAGCCGGACTCCTTGAGAGATGTCATGGAAATATGATCCAATCCATCAATAGCATCAAACAGTGACATGACTGCGGTTGCGCCAAGATAAATGTCGTTGACCGGCTGCCGGATCACGGTAATATCTTCCTCTAAATTTTCCGGTACACTGCCGCCTTCCGGCACGATCAGGTATCTGGCATCATCAAAAATATCTACCAGAGAATAACCTCCTTCATACCGGTAAATTGCCAGACATTCGGCATATGTAAAATCTACGGATTTTTCATAAGTCAGTCCCTCAATCTGTGGAATCTTGCCATTTGCGCCATCCGTATTTTTCCCCTGTCCTGTCGTACTGCTGCCGCATCCGGTCAGCACGACAGCCAGCAGGCTCAAAATCAGAAGGTATGTACAAACTCTTCTGTTTCTGCTTTTTGGTCTCATGGATACTACCTCTTCTTTGTCTGTTTCTTTTTTATGACGATTCCCGCTGCCGCTGTGAAAAGCAGGACAGTGATAGCAATCGCCGCATATAAAAACGCATCCGCGTGATTTTCTTCATTATGATTTTTGTCCCGGAAAGCCGCATCCTGCATGGCGGTAAAGGCTGCTTCTGCCTGTTCGTCCGCACCGTAAAGAGCCGCATAAACCTTCGCCCACTCGGCTTTTGCCTGTAGCGTCTTTTCATCGGCAGAGCGATCCAGGAGGACCGGGATATTTAACGTCGCAAAACGTTTCTCTAAAGTTTCCAGCTGGGTCTGTGGCTGTAACGGCAAAATCGCCAGGTTATTTTCATCCTGCACGATGGACTTAAAATCCGGTGCTGCCGGATTCTCGCTTTCGCTGGCATCTGTAGTCAGCATAGCTTCACAACCCAATGCCTGCATAAACCGGCCGGCTGCCCTGGAAGCCGACCACGTCTTATCTGCCGGAATGGATATTAGGATCATTTCCTTGTCCAGCCCTGCCGGAATTTCTGTTCCCTTCGGCACCAGCAAATAGCTGACGGTGCTGTTTTGATAGAGTGCCTGCGTGATTTCACTCTGCGATTTGGCGATCGGTCTGCCCTCTTCATCATATTCCACTTCGGTCTGTGCTTCCATGGCTTTTTCCTCGTAAGAAAGGCTGCTGTCTGTGGTCAGGTCGATCTGCAACAGTTTGATACCGCCTGCATAGCGGTAAAGTCTGCAATACTCGGCATATTTCATCGGAATTTCCTCTGCTTCTCCAAGTCCAATGATCTCGGAGACCTCTTTATTATCCTTGCTGCCTTTGTTTTTATCTTTATCTTTTGTGTTTTGTCTCTCTGTTTTCTGTGCGGAAGTTTTCGTCCCACTCTCATTTTCTTTTCCGGCTTCAGCCAGATATGGATAAATTGTATATTCCACCCAGTGTGGAGCTGACATCGCTACTGTCCGCGCGGAAATAGTATTGTTGGCATTGAGGGTTACCGGAATGGTGAACGTAGACTCTGCGCTGCCTGTATTGGCATAAGTTCCGCCGCCCGCCTGTACCTTGTCATAAGACGAACTGCTGAAGCGGATGGTCGCATAAGCCTTTCCTTTTTTTACCGTGATCTTATCACAGGCGATATATGCAAGCCTGCCGGAGCCACCCGACCAGCTGAACTGATCCGGTTTATAAGTACCATCTGTCAGATCGGACTGCGTCTTGGTGTTGTTCTTATCGCTGGTTTTATTTTCGCTGTTATTTTTGTTTTCTTTATTCTTGTTACTGTCGGAATCGGATTTTCCGTTTCCGCTGTTATTTGTATTCTTGTCAGAATCCGGCTTCTGCCCTTGATTCTGATTCTGTTCTTTTTCGATTCGTTCCTTTGCTTCTTTGCTGCTGTAGAAAATAATGGTATGCTGGAACCATTTTCCCGACTTAACGGCATGCATGGCAATCTCGAGCTTCCGGTCGAGTGCTGAAACCGATACGGTGTAGGTATAATAGCCGTTTTGCACGGTGTAACCGCTGATCTGCGAAGCATCCGCGTCTGTGACATCTTCCACCTTGCCCATGTAAGCCTTGTCATATCCGGTTCCGGTTAAAGAAAAGGCTGCAGTCATTTGTCCGTCTTTGACTGTTAGGACCGCGGTTCTGCCGCTGCCTTCATCAGATACGATATAGAACATCCGCTGATCTGTCTCCGCCGGTATAGTGTAAGTACCATCTGCGAAAGCATCGTCTGCCTGTTGATCTGCTGTCTCAGCAAATACAGAAACTGCTTGTGAAATTGTCAAGATCAAAGTCAGAAATACAGCAAAAACTGCAGTCATTTTCTTCTTCATGCGATTCCTCCCGGAAGATTATTTTGCTTTCACCGATTTCACTGCGGACCATGCGGAATAAATCTTACCGTCTGCAGCAGTCTTGTAAGTACGGATTCTGAAATAACATTTGCTGCCGGATTTCAAGCCGGTCACTTTTTTCGATACGACGCTCTTAGCAGCCTTGACAGTCTTGGTCTTAGATGCGGTGAACTTGCTGCTAGTGCTGTACTGGATTTCATAACCATTGATGCCGGTTTTCTTCACCCATTTAAGACTCGCTGCTTTCTTTGCAGCTTTGGCAGAAGTCAGCTTTGCCTTGCTGAGCGCTGTTGTCTTGCAGGTTACCGTATTGCTCCATGGAGAATAAACCTTGCTGTCATTGACATTCTTGATGCTTCTGATGCGCAGATAATAGGTATTTCCCTTTTCCAGATAGAATTTCTGGGAAGTCTTCGCTGCTCCCTGCACGGTCACCTGCTCCTTATCCGCAAAATCTTCGCTCAGGGCGAATTCTGCTTCGTAGCCAAAAATGCCGTCTTCTGCTGATTTATTCCATTTCAGGGTAACGGTACCGGAAGTTGCCGCAAAGCCTGCCTTCGGTGCTGCCGGAACACCTGTATAAAAGACGATATTGTGGTCATGCCATGCTTTTCCCTTCGTTCCATAGGCTGCCAGTTCCATCACGGTATCGAATTTTTCAAACGGCACACGGAAAGTATACAGACCATCTGCATCCTGTTCATACAAAATGCAGGAAGACTGCGCTGCTTTGGCTGCATCTGCCGCTGTGCCGAGATAAAGCTTATCATACCCTTGTGCATTAAGTCTGACGATGGCGGTCATCTTTCCGTCTTTTACTTCCAGTTTACAGGTATTGTTGTCTGCCTGTGCGATATTAAACATCCTGCCGGCACCGGTGCTGTCTGTTTCTACACCGATGGTGTAAACTCCATCTTTCAATACGCCGGAAACAAAATCTTCTGTTCTCGGCTCTTCATAAACTGCCGCATTGGTATCGGTGTCCGCAAACGCGAACATACTGCCGGTCAAAATCATCGCCGCGCATAAACCTGTGCTGATTGCTTTTCTGAATATCTTTTTCATAGTCTTTTCCTCATGTAAAACGGGCAGGCAAACTGCCTGCCCTTCTTTAAACTATTTTACTTTGACTTTCTTTGCTGTGCTCCATGCGGAGTAAACTTTCTTGCCTGTTGCAGTCTTCTTGTATGTTCTTACCTGAACATAGTAGTTCTTTTTAGCTTTCAGCTTCTTTACGGTTACTTTCTTGGAAGTCGTTGTTTTAATGGAAGCCTTTGTAAGACCGCTCTTTGTCGCTGCATATCTGTACTGATAGCCGGACATGCCGCTCTTAGCAGTGATTGCAATGGTCATCTTCTTTGTACCTGCTGTCAGCTTGCAAGTTGTTTTCTTCGCAACAGCTGCTTTCTTTACTGCTGCTTTTACATGTGCAACAGCGATATCCTGTACTTCTTTCAGTTCGCCCAGACCGATGATCTGAGAAGATACTTCGAAGCCTGCAGCCTTAAATTCGGATGCCCAGGAATCCTCTTCGCCAGCCATGTCATTGTTTGCGTGGTCACCTGCGACAACCATCATCGGACGAAGAACAACTTTCTTATAGCCGGCTTTCTTGACTGCTTCCAGAACAGCTTCTAAGGAAGTGGTTTCCGGATTACCTTCTACGGTACCGATGAAAGCATTAGTGTAACCCTGCGCAGTCATCTTTTCCTGCAGCTGAGTGTAAAGCTGTTTTGCGGAGTGGGATGTGCCGTGACCCATGAATACGAATGCGGTATCCTTGGAAGCCTTTGCAGCATCTGCAGTTTCAAATCCTGCCTTTACAGCAGCATCTTTGTAAACAGCTTCGCATACTGTTGTTCTGTCAGCATCTGTATCACAAATTGGTGTGGAATAAATTACCTGTTTGAATTTGCTTTCGTATTTTTGAACCGTTTCTTTCAGTTCATCGAATTCAGCACCGCTCATCAAAGTTGTCGGCTGTACAACCAGAACCTGCACTTTGTTCTTGATGGCTCTTTCGACTGCCTGCTCTACGTTGTCGATCTTTTCGTTATCTCTTGCCTGAATGTGATTGATGATGATCTGTGCAGTGAATCCTCTTCTTACGGAGAAGTTTGGAACTGCTTTCTGGATTGCTTTTTCGATTGCACCGATGGTTGCTACACGGTTATCATTGTAGCTGGTACCGAAGCTGCCCACCAGAATTTCGTAGCTGCCAATCTTGTCCTGATTCAAAGGGTTGTCTTTGGAGGCATCGCCGGTATCTTCTGCAAAGTATTCATAGCCGCCCTTTTCTTCATCTTCTTCCAGATAGTAAGCGAAACCGGTGACTGCTTTCTTTTCAGCATCTGTCAGGCTGTTCCAGCCTCTGCCTGCTGCTTCGCAGAGCACGTCAGTGCCTTCGGTTCTTTCCTGATAGTAGATGGCACTGGTCAGGTTTGTTACAACTTCCGGTGTGAACTTTACGGTCAGATAGTGCTGACTTTCGAAATTGTGCCAGCCGTCAATCTTTTCGCCTGTGGACTTCGTGAATACCTGATACATGCTGATTGGAATCTGCTTGCCAAGCTCTGCGGCAGAAATTTCAAATGTGAAAGTGCTCGCATACTTGGTTTTGCCATCCTGGGTTACCGGCGTTACGGTTGCAGCGACTGCGTTCTTTTCTTTTTCTTTATCTGACTTTGTCTGTTCTGCCAATGCAAGCTTCGTATATTGTCTTGCCTGTGGTGTAACGGAAAAAGTAATTTTTGCTTTTCCTGTAATCTTGTCAATTTCTACTTTTGTTGTACCCTTAGCAGGCGAGAACATGCCAAGGTCTGTGATGATGTCTGTCGCTTTTTCTGTAGATACAGCGGCAGCTGCAGTTGTTGCTGCGGTAGTCGGTGCTTTGGTGTCTGCTGCGGTCGTATCTGCAAACGCGAAGGATGTGGTTCCCATCGTCGCTGTCAACGCAACAGTCAATGCTAATGATAAAAATTTCTTTCTGTTCATTGATGCTTCTTCCTCTCTTTCATAATAATTCTAATGCATTTAATCTAAGCAGCTTCGAAGAGTGAAAAAAACTCCTGCCTAATATGTTCTAAGCAAGAGTTTGGTATGTACGATAAGCTCCCTCAGTTTCAAAAAAATAAAACTGAAGCTCTCCGTGCAAAAATGCTTGTTCGACGGATACTTTCTGCAGAAGCTCCTATCAAACTCTTGACCAGCAGGTTTCCTGACTTCGATATCGTCTCCACACTGCGCCTTCTCAAGCGAAAATCCGCTCAATGACATATTACAGGTGAATCCTCCGTTACAGTGGCTGGGACCGTCCGGGAATTGCACCCGGTTTCCTATTACCTTCCGAAGAAGCACTGGTTAGATTAAATTTTCAATGACGAATACATTATAATGCCGGATTCTGTCGAAGTCAAGGGCAGAGTCTGTCTTATACAAAAAAATATGAATCAAATGTGATAATGTCTTAGTATAACGAATCTGATTTTGTCCCAATAGCAAAAAGTTAAGAACTCGTGTATACTATCTCTTCGGAGGTGGTTAAAATCAGAAAGGTTGAACTCAGAATGAATGAACAAGTAAAATACGATGTAATCAAAAAATTAGTTGAAACAAACGGAAACAAGAAGCGCTATATCCAGGATATGTCGCATCCTTGGAAGAAAGACAACTTCATGAAGTATGTCTATGCAATGGTCGGGCACGAAACAGACCGAGCGTGCTGACAAACAAAGCAAAAGCACCGGATTACCGGTGCTAATCTTTCAAAAAATTTGGGACATTTTCAAATTCGCTTGATAGTGTGAATTTTTACGAACGTCATGCAAAGTCCGAAAATTTTTATATCCGTAAAAGTATTGTCTATTCGTCCGCCAGTTCCCGTCTCAGGCGCACAAGCTTGTGCACCAGACGGTTCAGGTCGTTCACCCTGCGGATTACCACATAAGTATTCTGTTCCCTGTGCATGAAAATCGTGTTCAGGGTTTTGTTTAATTCCTCGCAGACATCATCCACTGCCTTCTTGAAGCTTCCTCTGAGGTCACGCGAGCCGTCCTCGGCTACCTCACCACCGCGGAAAAAGTCCACGCTGCTGATCGTATAGTGGTATTCAATTCCGAACATATCCGACACCTTCGCCGAAAGCCGGTTCTTGATGTCGTTCATATGCGCTTCGAGCATCCGAGGATTGCTGCGAAAGCTTTCCGCAAACTCGGCTGCCTCCTGCTTGATTTCGGCAAAGAATTCGTTCAGTTCCTTGAACATT
>ERZ773235.558-NODE-558-length-47893-cov-6.196246_pt1 | contig 47893 bp, 41 predicted proteins | sample MGYA00580522_ERZ773235 | MGnify/ENA primary metagenome ERZ773235 (study PRJEB29015, sample SAMEA2737797) | human gut metagenome | biome: human gut; feature: human-associated habitat; material: faeces | place: China | collected 2012 ...
TGGTGATTTCTTTTTCCTCGCTGATGCCGCCCCAGGCCGCGTTCATGGCGTTGGGGGTTCCGTCTGCGTTGTAGGTGCCGATGATGAACACTGGCATGGGGTAGCAGATTGCCTTTGCACCAAAGTTCTTTCTCATTAGATTTACCTCCACAATCATTCAATTAATCTTGTCGCCACTAAGGCACCTTGTGTAATCGGAACTGTTCAGATTCAGAACATTCAGGGGCTTGATATGATTACACAGATTTTGTCATAGAGTTAATTAGAAAGACAAGGATCAAATACATGAAGACAATGTTTACAGCGAATAAGCCACACGCCAGCGAAGAAATAACATTATGTATCGACTCTACAATCCACTCTAAATAATGATTGCCCGAAAAAAGGACCATAAGTTGTTGGTTTCCAATCCCAAGAGAATACATGGTGCTGATTACAATTGTTCCAATTCCCAAAGTGCCTGCCGTCCTTAAATACGAAGCCAATACCCCAAGACTGCTACTTGTTCTAATCTCAGGATCAACTTGACTTTTCATTTTCTCTGCATAAGCACTTCCAAGTATAACAGAGGTTGCTCCAATATACACCGCTATGGCAATCGCCATAACAGAAATACTAGACTCTGCAATCTCGGAATAGTCGGCTTTCAGAAACGCTGCCACAATAAAAACGGTAACAAAAATCACTGCAATTAGCCACTTATGACGTTTATACATAAACTATTTCCTCAACTCAGCCAGTAGCAATTCTCTGACCTCTCGTGGGTCATACTGCTCATTTTCATCCTTTATTGGAGAAATGTCAATTCTTTTGATGACAGAGGAGAAGTCAAATGTCTGCTCAACACCTTCATCGTCTACACCAATAACGATTACTTCTTGAAACTCCTCTCGTTTCCGATGGAACCTGTCAATCAATGCGCGACCTTCATGAACAGGGATATCGTCATAGCCAACCTTCAGCTGCACTTTGGAAGGTAAATCTAATCCCCAGATATCGCCGACCTGCTGAAAGATATCGCTTGCCCGACCAAAAATATTATTGACCTGGGTGTACTTAAACCCGCGAATGGATTTTATCCTTTCGCAGAATTCATCGACCGAAGCATATACATTTTTGATTGAAAAATTCTTTTGAATTGAGTCAGATAAATATGCAGTCAGTGTCGCTCTGCGTCCCAAATCGCTTATATACAGAAAATGGCTCTGGGTATCATAACATACGAAAAACTGTTTCTTGAGCTCAACTTGGTTTTTACTTCTCGGATTGGGCTCGGTCTCACCGGTTTCTTGGTTGACAACATAATCCTTAAAGATAACAGCATCATCATAGTCACATGACAGCCAGAAATAACGGTCATCTATGATATCCGTGTCAATCATATATAAATTCTTTTGGCCGAGCGGTTGAAACCTCTTCAAACCAATTTCACATACCCGTTTTAGATCGTCCAGCGATGCTTCCTCCCTGTTATCAACACGAAGTAAAAAAGTACCAAATCTCATCTAATCGCCACCCTGATCAGTATTTATAGTAGGAATGCTACAAGTCAAATCCATCAAACGGTTTAAGGAGGGCCAAAATATAGCCCTCCCTTCCAAGCTATGCAGCCTGATTACGCCGCTTCCGGGTCCGCTCCAAAACGATGACTCCATATTCGGACTCAATGTAATGAATGGCGAACGGCAATTTCGAAATCGTCTTAACGATTCGAGGGTTGCGTTTGGCTCTGGAGTAGTCAAAGGCATCATCCAGATAAACCCCATGTTCGAAAAAAGCACAAACGCTTTTTCGATATGGCTGATGAAACAGGTAATACCTTTTTCCATCGTGACGAAGATAAAAATAGAGCTCTCCTGTCTTCGGATTGGTACAATAGATTCTAGACTTCATGCGCAAATCCTCCTGTTCACCGGCTTACATCACTTATTCAATACTTCCCGTGAAGGTATTTCTTTCTGTCAGCCATATGCCTTCCAGCCTCTGAGCTGCCATGCCTGAGTCCATCAGATATCGCTCCCAGGAAGTATTCATCCTTCTCAGCGCACAAAGATTCAAGTTGGCTGATCCTTCGGTTTTTCCTTTCCAACTCACTCTCTAAGCGAGAAATGGTCTGGCGTTCGTTATTCCCAAATAAACTCATTACAAATCCTCCGTTCAGTAATTATGATATGTATGGTGTTTCTGCTTACGGGAATATTGTACTACTGGCCATTTCTGAAATAAACGGTCAGGAACGCGGAAAATGCCCCCTATCTCTCCGAAAAGAGAGGAATAGGGGGCAAAAGCATCTTCCCATCTGCAGCTTTACACAGCCGCTTTGAGAATACCAAAAGCAATACCAACCAGCGCGACCGGGATCAGCAGCAATACACCGCCTGCCAGCAGCAAACATCCCAGCAGGGCAGGCATTGCCAACACAAACAGTACAATTGCCACTGCTTTTGTCAGGCCCCAGGTAACACGGAACGCCAGACCGAGACCTTTTATGAACAGCCACAGAAATGCAGCAACAACCAGAAGTTCAAACATCTTTATCCTCCTTTTGAGGGCTCCGTGCGACATAAGCACGAATACCGTTTTCTTGAAAATACTTCGGCATCTTCTCCTGCTTTTCCAAGAGCCTCAATGCCAGAATACGTTCCTTTACTGTCATCGTCATCCCTCCTTTGTACTTGAATTGTACCAAATAGGGATTTCAGAATACAGCACAATCACAGCAAAATAGGTCAGGATAATCCTGCGGAACGCGCGAAATAAGGCAGCGCATCCTCTGCGGATACGCTGCCACACAATTACTTATTTTTCCGGAGTTTATACTGTTCAGCATCAATCGTACCGGTAGCCAGCATTTTCTCGGCCCACAACTGCAGCGTCTCCACAGTGACAGAGATTCGCTCCAGTTCTTCCTGAATATGTATAAAATCCTCAATCTCGTCACCGGTAATCCTTCCGTCTGCGGCTATCTCGATAAGCCGATCTTTTTGCTTATGGACAGAATTCAGGGATGCCAGCATTTCAAGTACGATAGAGGAAAGCTCCTTTACCTCCACCTCAGGCACATACTCTTTCCCGATGGGGCATTCATGTGAGCAGTAGTAATTGCACAGGGAAGGCTTTTTATAGGCGCGAGCCATAGCAAGCACATCATATGGCTGTGGTGCAATCCTCTCATTTTCAATTTTTTCCACACGGTCTTCAGAAATGACCTCCAGCAGTTCACTCGCCTCTGCGCGGGTCAGCCCCAGATCCTCCCGTGCCTGAAAGTACCGGTTTTTGTTTTCTTTCGTTGATGCCTTTCCCATGAGATCTCACTCCTCAGTTTTTCTTTTCCTTCTGCAAGCGTTGATTCAGTGCCAGGAATTGTGTTGCCCTTGAGATGGAACATTTTTCCTGCGCAATTGTTGTCTACATATTAACATATATATCTTATTCTAACAATAGCCTTTTCTGTTTATGAACTGCCAACTACGGTTTTACCAGGATACTATTGCGACTATCTGGTTTGCATGGTGTCATGTCAAAAGACAGTTTCAACGTCATATACAGGCAAAAAAGATTCTGTAAAAAAGTTGGAAAAACTCCGCTTTCCAAAACCCCTTTTTTCGGAACTAACCCCACGGGCTTTTTCGGGTGCTTCATTTTGCCTCAAAAAGTTAGAAAAACACCGGATTTTCAATCGAAATCCGGCGTTTTTATGGTTGCGGAGGCAGGACTCGAACCTACGACCTCCGGGTTATGAGCTGCTTATTTTCTTTGAAAAATAAGCTTAAATAGTTTCAACTAAGCAAAGAAACGTTGAAATAGCGCGGTTTCGATAGTGAAAAAGTTCAATTGGGTTTGAGCAATTTCGCATAGGCTATCCCCAAACTATCCCCACGGAATTGAGCGAAAAAGTTCGGAAAATTCGAGATGGCGGCACATCCAGTTTAATGGAGCGGATGTGCCATTCTATTTTCAAATTATGCGGTACAGCGGTTTATTGCTCAATTCCGCGGTAGCCATGTTTTTCCGCATTTCCAAGTAAATAAAGGAAAGCAAACGCAGGAATTCGCAGCAAATCCTTGCCGCACTTTGTATTGTGAACGCCAAAATCATCTGCATTCTTGGTGATGATAATTGCTGCCGACGATTCCTCGCACAGTTCTACAATGGCATCATCATCCGCAATTGGCGCGCCTTCCCGGTATTTGACTTCAATCAGGATATTGTTTGTGTTCGGGTAATCCACCACGATATCAATTTCTTTTCCCTTTTTGCCACCTCTGAAATAGCCGACGGAGGTGGCGTACTGATAGTAAAATGCGGCGACATGCTTGTAAACGGCAGTTTCAACGATTTTTCCCATCTCAACAGGGTCTGTCAAAACGGAATCATCCATCAGTACAGCATTCCGGATGGCAGCGTCTGCAATATAGATTTTTGGCCGCGCTTTCAGTACCTTTTTCCCTGCCATATCAACCGGCCAGCTCTGGTAAATCAGATTTGCGCTTTCCAGATACTGGATATAGTTTTCTACGGTTGTGCGGGATACGCCGTTCAGTTCTTTCGTGATTGCCTCAATGGATACAATTTCCGAAGATACATTGCAAAGGTACAAGAAAATTCTCTCGAGCTCCGTCGCATTGCGAATATTGTACAGGGAGGGAAGATCGCGCTTCAGCACTTTATCCACAACATCCTCCCGCATGATCTGCTGTGCCATCAAATCATTGTCAGCCAGTGCCAATTCTGGGAAACCGCCAACCTGCAAATACCGCATAAAGTGGTTCTGGACTTTGGAAAGCTGCATCATAATTTGCGTCCGCTCAATTTGGCTTTTGTGGAGCAGTGTTGTTACTTTCAAATCGGAAGCAATGTTGGGTCTGTCTAAATTCAGCAGTTCACAGTACTCGTAAAAAGACATGGTGGGAACCTGGATAACCGTCCAGCGGCCGGCACCGCTCTCTCTGCTGCCTTTCATCAATGCCGGGCTGGCAGAACCGGTTGCAACGACATGGGTATCCGGCTGCGTATCGTAAATGATTTTTAACCAGCGATCCCAGTCCTGTGCATACTGCACCTCATCGAAAAAGTAATAAACATCCTGTTCCGCATAAATGTTTTCGTGATAGCACTCCAGGACATCCTGAAATTGACTGAGTTTCAGCATGGGGTGATCCAGAGAAATAAAAACAATTTTCTGAGGCGGGATCCCGGATTTTAAAAGTGCCTCGATCATCTGGTACTGGATCGTTGTTTTCCCGACACGTCTCGTTCCCGTTAAGACTACGGAACGACGGATCCCCTTATCCGTCAGCCGCTTCATCGCTTCGTAAAACGCAAACCGTTTATAGGTTTTTGACATTTGCGCGCTGACCATCCCGGTTTTCCACCAAGGGTTATAGGCACTCAGGACTTTCAGGATACTTTCCTTTGTTGTAATTGCCAATGCGATCAACTCCTTTCTTATAAAAATACCCTGAAAATCAATTTTTGTCAATAAATATTAGAAGTATACTATAAATATTTCTTGGTAAAGATTGACTTTTAAGCTGCTGTATCTGAATATTCCATCAGGCATGCAAATATTCTGTACCATGTTCCTAGGCAATATATCTGGCTGTAGATATTCTAGGATGGAGAGGAAAAATATAAGGTGCATTTGTTGCTGCAAAACTGTGTATTTTTGTCAGGCGTTGTAAAGAAGCAGGGGTCACATGAAGAAACGATAGTCGTAAAGTAATCCTTCAAATTGGGATAGAAGCCATCCGATTCGTGCAATTTCATTCGAAGATTCTATCGTGCAGGGCAGTTTTGAATACAGTCCAAAACTGTTCCAGTTCATTTTCGACAACCCAAGAATTTCCGTTGCAATCTGTGCCATATCTCCAGAACCATAGTGCTTGACGACTCTTAGAGGAAGTGGAACGCTTTTGCCACCCTGGAAATATCTCCTGTTCTGAGAAATCACAGATGGGGCAATTCCATGGGTAAAAAGATACATGGTGTTTTTGTCAATTGGGAAGCACATTCCTCGGCGTACAGGATATCCGTCCACCTGCGTGCAACGCTCATTTAATGCAAAGCACTTCAGGTTATCCTCGTATGTTATCTCAAGAAGCTCTATATTCTTGACTCCCGCAGATGACAGGCTTTCCACCAATCCTTTGACTTCCTCTTTTCGGAAAGGTGTACGTTTGTGAATAACGACCCGCTTCGGTAGTTCAGAAAAAGATTTGTAGAACAATTCTTTGATATTGAGGCCGATCCTATATGCTTCTTCTTCGGATAAATACGGATTTTTCTTTCTGTCAAACGTATAATCTTGAATTTTGGAAAGCTTGTACTTCATACCACAACCATCAGAAGAGTATATATGGCTACATCCAATCACCACATTGCTATCCGACGGTCCATTCATAACACTGTATCCAATTCCAGCAAAAGCCGTATCTGGCTGGATTCCGTTCACCACCCAAGGAGTCCGCCCGGACTTTACATATAGCGCCAAAGAAAGCGCCCACATAATTTGGCAATGCAGATCGCTCTCAATCGTTTTTTCACGAACAAATTGTGTTGCTACCTGTTTTTGCGCAGCGTAAGCTTTAATGTAATCGTGTAAATCATAATTTACCGTTCCATCGGCATATGATGTGAATACTTCGTACTCCTTGGGAATGTAAATCAGTATAACATCAATAGAGTTTGCGCTGAGCTGGTCAATTTTTCTAGTTATTGAATCACCAAACTCAACAGCGGCTTTATGGACATCCCACTCACTTGAAGCGGTAATTTGCTTCCACTTGCTGCTGTTGGGATCCGGTAAATCAAGACCTGTCTTGAAGGCCCGATAGAAACCTGGAAAGGAAATTAGATAATCAGTATTGTGCTTCGCTTGTGACTGGCGATTCAAACCGGAAATGAACTGAGCAAACTTTTGGTTATGCTCACATGGACAAATAACCCCTACCGAGATTGCAGAATGTAATACGCCGCTATTCATGGCATAATCTACAGGGGCATTCGAAATCAACCCGCGCATTGGATGGAAATCTTCTGCCACACCGCGCATAGATGTGCCGCAGAATCGAAGTGTTGGATCTCGATATTCTATTCCATAAAAAATAATTCGTTTAGGCGAAATTGTAACGGGCAATTGTATCGAAGCTTGTTTTCCGAAGTTCACGCCAACCAACGCGCTGCTATTTACAACCGAAAATGTAAAGTTCGTTGTACTCCCTAAAGGATAATTGGCTGAAAACCTTTTGCTGCCGATTACTTTTCTGACCCATTTTCTAATGTACTCATTCGCGTTTTGGTTTGGCCGACCATTATTGACTCTCGCATTGAACCAGTCCGCAAATTGCTTTTTTTCTTCCCTGGTTAGTACTGCGTCATCAGCGTACATGAAACTCGGAACAAGTGTGAGATAACTGTATCTGTTATCAAATAACAACGCAAGCCGAACTCCAGAATATGCTGTAACAGTTTTGGCTCCAATACGGTACTTCAACACTTCTTTTGTATCCCAGATTTTGTCCTTTGAATGTCCCAGGCCATGGCTTGCAGCAAGAATACGAACCAGTGTTTTGAGCAATAACTCCCGAAATGTACTATTTCCCGCAATTGTCGCTCTGCTTAACGGGCATAACTCAATATTGGTTTTTAGCTTGCCTTTGCATGCTTCCTCGATGACGGATTTCGACCCCCACGCATACACAAGATTCTTGTAGGGCACAGCCATAACATTATCTCTACCCAGCATTTTGCAAAAATCCCACTGTTTTTCATTGGGAGCAAGCAAAACCTCAAACTGGTAGCACTGATTTGGAAATGCGATCGGGAACGCATTGGTGCTTACTACTTTGTTAATAGTTAGATTAGCTTGCAAAAACCCACTATGCTGTGGCGCAAGTGTAATAGACAGCTTCTTTTTGATATCGTCCACTTTCCCCAAAAACTCTCTATTTTCACTCATGCAGTGGCGGGCAATTGCATACATTGTACTGTCAAAGCCCTCAGTTGGAATATAGAAAGCAAATCTTCCATTTTTGTTAGCCATCTCAACCAACGCTTTAACTTCTGATGAAACCCTCGTTCCGTAACCACACCAAAAAAGTTTACCCGCACCTTTCGTCGAATAAACTTGCTGCAAAGCATTCATAAGTGACTGGTCACGCCCGCTGTATCCCATAACAATTAAATCTCGGTTGGTCAGTTCATGTAGCAATGCCTTTACCAGTTCACCGTCTTGCGAATCAAGTTCTTTCTCTGTATTTTTTAGCGCCCCATATTTATAGTCACCATGTAAAGCGATGCAGAGGAGTTCCTTGTCTGCATCGCCACGGTATATTCTGTCTGAGGTTCCCGCAGTTATTTCTACGGGGACAAGGGGGCTGTATTGATGTGCACATTTTAGTGTCATACCATCAAAATTTGTTGTCCACACGCTTTTTATTATATTTTCTAATGCGAGCAAAGAAATCAGATGGTATCCCAAGCTTGGATCATGGTTTGACACTAAGTGCTGAAAGTATTTCCGGCGATCATCCGCTATTGGGTATGCCTTTTCCGCAAAATACGAGTACTCCTCTGCGCTATTCTCTGCCGGGTATATATTTTGTGAATCGATCCACCGCTGAATAACTCTGCGGACACCATCAGACTTGGAATTGTCAAAGTTTCCAATTGCACCTGGGTTTTGCGATAAATAGATTTCACGTTTCCAATCCCAAATGCAGTCTGATGCCGATGGGATTCCCGACTCAATAGATGCACCTGCCCCGAGCAGCAAAGAATGTGGAGTATCTATATTTTGTTTTATTGACCTTAAAAACTCATCTAATTGAAGTATCTGCATATCCATACCCCCATTCGTTGCCCTAAAATTTTGCTTTATATCCTGGCTTCAACAGTAAACAATAATGCAAGTTAAAAAGATACATCGTGTTATTCTTTTCTCAATGCCCTATACAGCTCTTGCGCCATTGCTTCCTGCACCTTTTGATAGAAATCCGGATCGTTGAACAGTTTGGCGAAGGAATCGTTGTTATTCAGGAAACACTGGGTCACAATATCCCGGAACTTGTCTGGAAACAGGGATTGCACAAACATTTCTGTGCTGTTATCCTTTGCATAATTGCGAAATTTTTTGACATCAGCGTCCTTCATGAACATCTGGTAGATTCCCTCGATAATGACCCGGTCGGCATCGGTGAAATTGCCACTGAAGCGTTCGTTCACCTTGTCAATGATGCTCTGGAGGGTATCTTTCTTCTTGTTAGGTACCTTCGGTGCGGTGCTGCCACCGGGCACAAATACGGGAGGCTTCTCGTCAAGCACGATTGCCCCGCGGAATGTCTCTGTCAGAGATGCGTATTCCAGCTTGATTTTATCCTCAATGTTTCCAATATCCTCGCCGCCGGTTCTCGGGAGGAGCCGGATGAGATGGAGGGTGTACTGATATTCGTTAAACAAATCCCTGTCATGGATACGCACCAACTGCGTAACGAAAGCGTATGCCTTATTAAACTTGCGCACATAGTCACGGACGGTGTAGCGGTCATCCTCGTTCAAATCCATGTACCGCGCAATGACAGGACGGAACATCCCTGCCAGTCTGCCAAGAGCGGCGGCATCCTGCTCTTTGCCTGCCTGGGTGGCCATGAATTTGTTGAAGACTTCCACATCCTCAAAATTGTAAAGCATGAAGTCACGGATCTTGTTGCGGAAATCATAGACCCTATTCAAATCCGTGCTGCCTTCGAGGGTGGTAGTCTCATAGTACGGCAGAAACGCATCCTTGATGTCCTCCTCGGTGTTCTCGAAGTCCAGAACAAAGGTGCTGTTCTTTCCGGGAGCCGTGCGGTTCAGGCGGGACAGGGTCTGCACCGCTGTCACATCCCGCAGTTTCTTGTCCACATACATGGTGTGGAGCAGCGGTTCGTCAAATCCGGTCTGATATTTATTGGCAACGACGAGGATGTTATATTGGCTGCTGTGGAACGCCTTACGGAACTTCTTGTCGGTGGTGATGTACTTGCCGTTCTCGTCCAGATTCATGGTAGCTTCGGTGAAGGGCTTCTCGCTGGGATAATCGTCCAAAGTAACCTCACCGGAGAATGCAATCATAACATCGCATCCGACACACTGCTCGGCATGATCAGCAATGTATTTTTTGATTGCGAGATAATAGCGGACTGCGTTTGCGCGGCTGTCCGCCACGACCATAGCCTTGCCTTTCCCGCCAATCTGATAGTGGCAGTTGTCCAGAAAGTTGGCCATGATCATTTCCGTTTTTTGCGCGATGGTATACCCGTGCTGCTTATAATACCGGAACAGCGCCCTGGAGGCCTGACCTTCGATCAGTTCCGGGTTATCCTCCGAAACACGGATCAGCTTGAAAGCCTCTTTGATGGTGGTGTAGTTGGCCAGTACATCCAGAATATAGCCCTCTTCAATCGCCTGACGCATGGAGTACACATGGAATGGTGCCTTGATGGGTTCACCTTCCGGGGTTATTCCCACCACGGTACCAAAAGATTCCAGAGTCTGCCCCTTGGGGGTAGCAGTGAAAGCAAAGAAAGACTGATTGTCATGTCTGCCCTGGCCGATGACTGCATTGATGTACTCGTCGGTCAGATCCACTTCTTCCTCATCGATTCCCGCTTCTTCGGCATACTCTTTGATAGCAACGCCAATATCAATCAGGCTGCGGCGCAGGGCCTTTGCGCTTTCACCATTCTGTCCCTGGTGTGCCTCATCAATGATGATGGCGAACTTGCGTCCACGGAACTTCTCCATATCCTTCTTGGCAAAGAGAAACTTCTGGATGGTGCAAATGATAATACGCTTTTTATCATTGATGGCTTCCGCAAGACTGCGGGAGTTCTTTTTGTCATCAATGGCTTCCACCAGCCCAACCTGATGTTCAAAGCTGTTGATGGTGCCCTGTAGCTGGCTGTCCAGCACCACACGGTTGGTGACTACGATAACAGAATCGAACAGGCCGTTGTTGTCCGCATCGTGGACGGAGGCAAGGCGATAAGCAATCCATGCAATGGAGTTGGACTTACCGGAGCCAGCGGAGTGCTGAATCAGATAGTTTTGCCCCACACCGTTGTGCTTCACGTCGGCCATGATTTTTCGCACCACATCGTACTGATGGTAGCGCGGGAAAATCATCTTTTCCTTGGTGACGGTCTTGCTGACACCGTTCTTGACCACTTCTTCCTTTTCCTTTGCGAAGGAAATAAAACGATGGATGAGGTCAAGCAGGCTATCCCGCTGGAGGACTTCTTCCCACAGATAGCTTGTGGCATATCCATTGGGATTCTGCGGATTACCTGCGCCACCAGTCACACCGGCACCATTGGAGCCTTGATTGAAAGGCAGGAACCGGGTTTTGCCATCTGCAAGCTGGGTGGTCATCCACGCTTCGTAGAGGTCAACGGCAAAATAGACCAGGAAACGGTGGTTCAGACGGAACGCAAATTCCTTGGAACTACGGTCACTTTTGTACTGGTTGATGGCACAGATATAGTCCTGTCCGGTCAGCTGGTTCTTCAGCTCCAGTGCCTCCACGGGGATACCGTTGACGGAAAGCACTATGTCGATGGTGTTGGTGTTGGTAGTAGAGTAACGAAACTGACGGGTGCAGCCCAGGATGTTTGCCTCGTATCGCTCGGTAGCAAGGGGGTTCAGATTGGACTCTGGCTTGAAGAAGCAGACTTTCAGTTTGCAACCCATATCCTCGATTCCGTTGCGGAGGACATACAGCAGACCTTGGTTAGAGATGGTGGTTTCCAGCCGGTGATACAGCTTGTCCGTAGCGCTGGCACCATAATATTTGGTGTACTTGGCCCATTCCTTGGGCTGAGTCTTGGTGATGAATTCACAGAGGACATCCATGTAGATGCACTTTGCGATATCGTGCTGACGGGTATGTACCCAGTTGCCGTCCACATCCTGACCACAGAATTGGGTATAGCCGCCCGCCGGGGAGATCAGGAAGGATTCAATATCCCGTTCAAATCGCTTTTCGCTTTTGTCCATCATGACACCTCCTAATTCGCTGCACTTAGTAATGTAGCAATGTAAGGGATGAGACCAATGACAGCACCGATAATGGCACATACAATTCCGATAGCCCATTCCCGCCTGCTCAAATGCTTTTCTTCCCGGATTTCTTCATACAACCATTCTTCAAAGCCATCCCATTTTGCCATCTGGACATAATAGTTCACATTATCAATATGCAAATTTCTAATATATCCTCGTCCCTCCATTAGGCACAAGACATCTTGGTAGCGGAGTGCGTCCTCATCGGAAAGCAAGAACCCCTCATTCTCCACTACTACCACTTTTTTGAATTCCTTATACCGCTTTTTCAGGTCAGCCATTCTCAGCGGACCTCCTTCTTTCCGGTAACATATTCATAAATGAGGGAACGTTTGTACTGTTCCAGCTTTTCAATTTTTGCCTGTTTGATAGCAATCAGCCGATCAATCTGCGTCCATTTTTCATCAAGATAGGCCACAATTGCCTGTTGTTCATCTTTAGGAGGCAGAGGGCATTCGATGGCAAAAAGACCATCTGTGTAGAGGCGGGTCAAACCCGCAGCAATGCCCGTAGATCTCTTACTAAATTCGGAAATACACTGTGGGGTCTTAAAAAGGTACTCAAGGTATTTCAAATCAACAACACCCGTTGAGTAATAAACTGCATAGTCAGGACTAACGAGGCCATCGTACTTTGAAACCGAAAATACACCGAGGTGTGCTTTCAGCTTATTGAATACAAGGTCGTTGACAAATGCCAGTTTCGCACCGACATAAGATGATGCAGGATTAGGGATAGCATCAAGTGTTTTTGTAGGAACAAGACCAACTTTCTGACTCATAGACAGAGGCTCTTCTTTGCCTTCGGCAGAGCGTTCTTTTCGTTCACGAAGCAGTTGCTTAACGCGAACCGTATCCCATGCAGCGGGAATTTCACCGATCCACTCAACCCCGCTATCTTTCATTGGCGCGGTGGGGTCAAGGCCTTTGATGACGACCTCGGTAATCAGGCTCTGTTTGTAGGATTTCAGCTTTTCAATCTGTGCCTGCACATTTGAGATAAGGGAACCGACCTGGGCGCACTTTTCATTTAATACAGCGACAATATTGTCCTGCTCTTTTTTAGGCGGAACACACACAACGAAATCTTGAATCATTGGAAGTCTGACCGAGGGAACCGTAGTTTTCGCACTTCCATAATCCATAACAGTTGCAAAAAGATTCTCCAAGTAATACTTCAGCAAAACAGGGTCCATGTATTTGAAGTCGTAAAATCTGTACACTCGCTGGTGAACAGCATATTTACCATCTACCAAATGGAAAACGCGTCCTGCGCCTGCACCATCTCCAGCCATAAGAATGCCTTTGCCATCGAATGTATAGTTATTGCAGCGCTCCACAATAGGAGAGCGAACATAAAAAGGGTATTCTCCATCTGGGTCGGCATTCTGTGTATCTTGGTTTCCTGTCGTAATTTTCGCAATAAAGCGGAATCGAATAGGGCTCCAATGAGCAGGAATCTCCCCAATCCATTCCACACCGCTATCTTTCATCTCACGCATTGCCAAACAACTCCTTCATCAGAATTGTTTCCTCTGCCTCCAATGCCTTTATGTCCTCGAAGATGGAATCGGAGGATGCCGGAGCCTCAAACTTATAGAACAGGCGGGTAAACGGCACTTCGTAGCCGATTTTATCCTTTGCAGGATCAATATAGGCCAACGGATTATAGGGCAAGACATTCTTTTTCATGTAGGCATCGATATCTTCGGACAGCGGGATAATCTCAGTATCAGACGCACCCTTGACCGGCTGCTTCTTGCCCTTCTTCAAAACAGGCTTGCCTTTGGCATCTGCCTGGGCGGTTTCCACAGTCACCTTGGTGAAACCGAAGAAACGGTTGTCAAACACCTTGGATTCCACCGCAAGGCCGTTTTCCTCGTAGGTTTCATCTACGAAGCCCTCATAGGCACGGAGGATGAGATCGATGCAGGCATCATCCAGGTCAACACGCTTGGAGCCGATGTTCTTGCGGCGCTTTACAAAGCACTTGCTGGCATCGATTAGCTGAACCTTGCCGCTGCGGTGCATGGCCTTGCCTTTGGTCAGCACCCAAATATATGTAGAGATACCCGTGTTGTAAAACAGGTCGGTGGGCAGCTGAATAATGGCTTCTACCAGATCGCCTTCAATGACATAGCGGCGGATTTCAGATGCACCGGAGCCCGCATCACCTGTGAACAGGGAAGAACCGTTCTGAATGATCGCCATTCTGCCGGAGCCTTCCTTCAGCTTCTTCACGCCATTCAGCATAAACAGCATCTGTCCATCGGAGATGGCAGGCAGACCGGGACCGAAACGACCGTCAAATCCCTTTTTAGCTTCTGCTTCAACCTGGGACTTTTCACGCTTCCAATCGATGCCGAAAGGCGGGTTGGAAATGATGTAGTCAAACTCATAGCCGGTGAAGGCATCGTCACTCAGAGTGTCACCGTACTTCATACCGGATGCGTTGCCGCCCTTGATGAGCATATCTGCCTTTGCGATGGCATAGGTTTCCGGGTTGAACTCCTGTCCGAAGCAGGTCAGGGTGGCATCCGGGTGAATTTCGTGCAGCCGCTCGGTCAGGCAGCCCAGCATCTGGGAAGTACCCATTGCCATGTCGTAGGCGGTCTTGGTGCAGCCCTCCGCCATAATTTCTTCTCTTTCGGGAGCCACCAGCAGCTCGGTCATCAGGTAGATAATGTCCCGGCTGGTGAAGTGAGCACCAGCCTGCTCGTCATAAGATTCGGAGAATTTCCGGATCAGTTCCTCAAAGATATAACCCATGTCAGCGGAGGTGATTTTCTCCGGGGACATATCGCCCTTTGCGGAGTTGAACTCCTGCAAGGTCACGAACAGAACGCCGCCCTTGACCATCAGCTTCACGGTGTTAGTGAAGTCGAAGTTATCGATAATGTCCTTGATATTGGCAGAGAAGCCCTGCAGATAGGCTTCAAAGTTGATTTCCACATTGTCAGGATCAGCGATCAGCTTTGCAAAATCGTAGTTGCTGGTATTATAGAAATCATAGCCAGAGACGCGGCACAGGATACCGTCCCGGGCAGCACCCTCCACGTGCTGGGCATCCAGCTTCTTCGCCATCTCTACAACGGCCGTTTTGGTGGACTTCAGTGCGTCGTCAAACCGCTTCAATACGGTCATAGGCAGAATCACTTTGCCATACTCATGTGGCTTGAACAAGCCCACCAGATGGGTGGCAATCTCCCAGATTAGATTGGCTTTTGCTTGTATATTGGTATTTGTCTGCTTTTGCAGTTCGGTCATAGACATAGATTGATTTCTCCATTCTCGTAGCACATTGGGACACCCCGTTTATTATGGCGTGTTGGAAAATCACTTAATTGATCGTATTGTGACTGGTCGGATTTTGACGAATATACTCCATAATGTCCCCAAAGTCCGCATCCAACGCACCACAGATCTTTTCCAGCACACCCATTGCCACAGGTTCGTCTCTGCGGAGTTTGGTCATGGTATTGGGCGCCAACCCGGCGGCTTTTCGCAACTCAGCCTTGCTTATCTTCTTATCTACCAACAACTTCCACAGTCTGTTATAGGATACGGCCATATAGGAAACCTCCTGATAATATTGCAAGTATATAGGGAAATCATATCATAGAATGCGATACTTTTCAAGATACTGTCGCAAGGACGTGCGATTTTTGGCAGGAGGACGGTATTGGAGCCTAATACTAAAATCGGCACATTTGAGAAATACTATGGTTGCCCTTACAATACGAATACCATCAAAAATAGGAGGTTCCCATATGACCATCACCTACACCCAAATCGGTGACTACCTGCTCCCCAACCTTGCTCCCTCGGAAAGCCCCAAAGTAGGCCGCTGGGGAATGCTGCGCTTCAACTATTTAAGAAAACATCGTGAGTCACTTTATACCATCATGCTTATGGAAGGCACACTGAATCCCCACCTGGAAGATGTTGACCGCCAGGCGCAGGAAATGGAGCAGCAGCTTATTTCTCAGTTGGTACAGCAGGAGGGCATAACGGAACAGCTGAAAGCAGAGAATCAAATGGAATGGGTTGCCCAAATGAACAACATTCGGAACCGGGCTGATGAGATTGTTCTGAATGAACTGATTTACGCCTAGAACACGGATCTTTATGAAAAAACGACAGACAGATTGGCATTTGCTCCAGTCTGTCTGTCGTTTCTTTTTTGTATCTGATATTCCTATCAAAAAAGCTCCTTGTTCTTCTGCCCCAGCAGAGACTTCAAATCCACCACCGAAACCGTTTCCAGATTCCGAAGCTGCTCTACATAGTTGCAGGCTCTGCCAGCTGAAAACAGGAAGTAGATGTTCTCATAAAATGGACGGTTTTTTGTCGTTACTGTCTCAATCTTTTGAATAGACGCCTTTGGGATAGTAGTGCGTGCGAATGTGATCAGTGATATCTTTCCTTTGCGCTGTTTCCAAAAGTCCGGCCTTACCCAGTGCTTTCAAATACTTATCGCACTTGTTCTGCGGAAAGCCGGAAAACTCCGCAAGCTGGCTGATACGGTTATGCCCGGTTGCCATGCCGTAAAGCAGGATATTGTATGTCTCCGGAGTTCGGAAGTGCCGCCGCAGCTCTGATTCAGCATAGCGGAAATAGGTGGAATTCTGAGTGAAAAGCACTCCCAGATTCTCAGCAAAAGGCCTTTGAAAATCGAATAACTGCACCAGTTCTGGAATACCGTCGGTAATCGCAATTGTCCGAAGCGCATCCAGCGGGTCAAGCCCCTTGTTTTCAGCCAGAAGCATAGGCACCGTGACTGCCGTCATTTGGAGAATATCAGACGGGAACGACAATGACATCTGATTCCGAACAATTAACACAACATAAGCTTCCCTCGCTGCATTTATGATAGCGTAAGCATTGCCGCCAGGAATGAAACCATTTCTTCAGGGGTTGGTTTCTTCCCACAAAAGGGAGTCCGGGACCACGCCTGCCGTACACTTGGGTCGGTACTCTGAAATGCCTCGTCGATGGACAGCTGCATCTCAGAATATACCGCCTCAACCGTGGTGTTATACTTGACAGCAATTACTTTCAGGATGTCATAAAATTCCACAAGCAATTCCTCCTGTATGGTTTGTAGCGCTATCATAATTCTCCCGGTGGAGTATTGCCAATGAACTCGTTCGACAACTTTCGACATTTACTGCATCGGCCCAAGCAGTGTTACTGATGGTGATAAACTCAGAAAACCAGGCATCACGGGAAAACATTGTAGTTGTAAGACCTGTTTTGAATACCACAGCCATGTCCATCCGTATCTCTTCACCACTAGGAAGAACGACCAAATCCTGGATAATACAGATATCTTTCACAGTATCCTCAATAACATTTACAGAGGGCTGGTCAGCGCAAATGGGTTCGAATTTTGTTAGATGTGTCTATTATAACTTCTCAGGTTAAAATAGTAGGATTATGTTTTGATAATGGGATGTTTTCATGATATTCTGCCTATTCCTTTTATCTGCTTTTTATCGTGATCGTGGTCAGGGTTGTAGTCAAAATGTCCTGTCTAATGGGATTTTTTTGCTACGCCTGGTCGTATTTGCGCTGTGGCGGTGTTTTTTTGAACGGTCAGGTTCTGCCCTCTTGTGCCAGTTTCAGCCAACGGAAGTCGTAGGGCAAAAGGTTTACGGAACGTCCTGTCAGCTGTCCGGGTTGGAGCAGGTCTGTGTATTCTTCCGTCAGGGGGACGGTTTCTTGTTCGGCGGAGAAGTTGAACAGACCTACAAAATGGGTATCTTCAAAGTCTCTGCGGATGCCAAGGACGTGGATGGTGCCGGTATCAAAGGCGGTGAGTGTTGCATCGGAGCGGAACACCGATTCTGTTTTACGAACCGTTTCCAGGTTTTTCAGGGCTACAAAGAGCTGTCCCTGGCAGGTATCGGGGTTCTTTCGCCGCTCTGCCAGCTCCCAGCGGAAGCGGCCCCGGTGGAGGTAGCGACTGTCGGCAGCTTTGCGGGGGTCTGTATGATAGCTGTAGTCGTTCAGTTGGCCCACCTCGTCGCCGCTATAGAGTACGGGAATACCGCTCTGGCTCAGCATCCAGGCGTGGAGGGTCACGTCCCGTCTGAGAGCCAAGGCCTGTTCCTCCGGGGTTTCCGCGCTTTCCAGGCCGCATAAGGAGGCGGTGGTGCCGCACAGGCGGGCATCGCCCAGGCGAGGGTCGTCGTTGTACAATTCGCCCCGAGAGGGACTTCCGGGCCAGGTGCCTGTGAACCAGTCGTTCAGATATTTTTTATGGGGTACTTCCTGGATCCCAAACTGCCCCAGCCAGGGATAGTCCAGGCCCCAACCAATGTCATCGTGGCAGCGCAGATAATTCTGGAACAGGCAGTCCGGAGGCAGCTGGGAAATCTGGTCGATTTGGTGGCGCAGAAGTCGGGTATCCTGGGTGGCTAAGGTGTGCCAAGTGGTGGCCATGGTGGTCACATTGTAGAGCATGTGGCACTCCGGCTTTTCCGGTGTCCCAAAGTAGGGGACGACCTTGGACGGTTCCATGACCACCTCCCCCAGAAGCAGCACGGAGGGACAAACGATCTCGCAGGCAAGGCGCATGAGCCGCACCAACGTATGGACCTGGGGAAGATTCCGGCAGGAGGTTCCCAGTTCTTTCCAGATATAGGGTACCGCATCCAGCCGGATGACGTTGATGCCCCGGTTGGCAAGGCAGAGCATATTCTCCGTCATGTCGTTGAATACCATGGGGTTTCGGTAGTTCAAATCCCACTGATAGGGATAGAAGGTGGTCATAACGATTTTTCCGGCATCTTCCAGATAGGTGAAATTACCGGGTGCCGTGGTGGGGAACACCTGGGGAACGGTCTGCTCATACCGGTTGGGTTCCTCCCAGTTGTCATAGAAAAAGTACCGGCTGCGGGCAATCGGGTCTCCCGCCCGGGCGGCCTTGGCCCAGGAGTGTTCCTCGCTGGTGTGGTTCATCACGAAATCCAGGCACACACTGATGCCCTCCTCCCGGCACCGGTCTGCCAGGGCTTCCAGATCTTCCATGGTTCCCAACTCCGGCTGCACCCTCCGAAAGTCCGAAACGGCGTAGCCGCCATCGCTGCGGTCCTTGGGGGTTTCCAGCAGGGGCATCAGATGGAGATAATTGACGCCGCACTCCTTTAGATAAGGCAGCTTTTCCATCACGCCAACCAGGTTTCCGGCGAAGGCATCCACATAGAGCATCATGCCCAAAAGGTCATTGCCCCGATACCAGCCGGCCTCTTTCACTCTTGCCTCATCCAGCTGCCTCAGAGACGGCTTTCGATTCTGAAAACAACGTTCCAACATCTGAAAGAAATAGGAAAAGGCCTCAGGGTCTTCTCCGTAGAGTGAAAAATAGAGCTGCTGCATTTCCCCATACCGGGCTTGTTTTCTTTGTTCAAATATCTGTTCCATGGGTTTTTCCTCCATAAAAACGGGGTCAGCTGTTGTCAGCCGACCCCTGATCTATTCTTACAGCAGTGCCAGCACTTCTTCCCGGGTGGGCATGGCCCGGATGGCACCCTTGCGGGTGGTGACGATGTAGGCGGCGGTGTTGGCAAGGCGGAGCATTTCCCGGCGTTCCTCCACGGTCAGCCCCTGAATGCCGTGTTCCAGAACGAAATTCAGAACACTGGCACAGAAGGTATCACCGGCACCGGTGGTTTCGATGACGCCACCCAGCTTGCAGGCGGGGACAAATACAGGCGGTTCCTGGCCGTAAAAGCTGTAGCTGCCCTCGGCACCTGCTGTGACGTTCAGCACCCGGATATTGGGGTAGCGTTCCTGCAGCATGGCGGCGCCCTGATAGAAATCTTTCTGGCCGGTCATAAATTCCAGTTCGTTGTCCGCAATTTTCAGAATGTCGCACTGGGCAAGGCCCCAGGAAATGGCCTGGCGGGCATCCTCCAGGTTCTCCCACAGAGGCGGCCGCAGGTTGGGGTCAAAGGAAATCAGCGCGCCCCCCTCCTTTGCATTGGACACGGCTTTCACCGTTGCGGCCCGAACGCCCTCGTGGGTCATGGACAGGGTGCCAAAGTGAAAAATTCTGGCGTTTCTGATGCGCTCCAAAGGCAGTTCTTCCTCCGTGAGCATCATATCCGCACCGGGCTTGCGATAGAAAGAGAAATCCCGGTCGCCGTTGGCCATGGTCTGGACAAAAGCCAGGGTGGTGGGGATTTTCTTGTCCATGATCAGGGCATCCGCATTGATGCCCGCCTCCCGGATGGTGCGTTGCAGCAGGCAGCCGAACATATCGTCCCCCACCTTGCCTACAAAGGCGCAGGATTTATCCAGCTTCCGCAGCATGGCCAGCACATTACAGGGTGCCCCGCCGGGGCAGGCTTCAAACAGGCCGTTGCCCTGACTGCTGATGCCGTTTCGGGTAAAATCGATCAACAGTTCTCCCAAAGCGACCACATCAAATTTTTCTTCCATGGATTCAGACCTCCAAATCGTATTTTTCCACATCCACCAGCACCGTGCCGTCACAGGAGAAGCTGATGGATTTTGCATCCAGAGGGGTGTAGATCACGGAGGTAGCCGCCTGTTCGCCGTCGTTTACAAAAAGCTCCACGCTGTACCGGTCCAGAATCAGCCGCAGTTTCAGTTTGCCATCTACCGCATGAGCCGGGAACTCCCGAACATTGACAATATCGCAGGGTAGACCGCTTTGTGTCCGGTCAATGCGGATGATGCCGGTGGCGGGCTTGAAGCGGATGGATGTGAAATGCTCCCCATCCCGGGCCACATTGATTTTGAACCAGCGGTACATGGAGTCCTCATTGCCGGGACGGACGGTAACGGTCATGTCGATAAACCGACCATTGATGCCCTGGAGGGAGGTCTCGCCGGTCATCATCACGTTCTGATAGCCGGTTTTGTTCACCCGGTAGTGTTCCAACTCCCGCACCGGCTGTTGGCACAGGCGGCCATTGCGGATAGAAAGCTCTCTGGGCAGGGTCATCTGGCCCATAAACCGCTGCTGAGGCAGGTGGCTGCCGCAGGTTTCCCAGTTCTGCATCCAGGCAACCATGACCCGGCGGCCATCGTAGGTTTCCAGGGTCTGAGGGGCGTAGAAATCCAGGCCGTAGTCAATGGCCTGCACATTGTCCCGAAGCAGGTGGTCCTTCCGGTCGTTGAACACACCGATCAGGGCAATATTGGCGTTGCCCGGATGGAATTCCAGACCGATGGCATTCATTTCCTGGGGGGAGGTCAGAATCACCTGTTTTCCGTCCAGGGTAAAGAAATCCGGGCACTCCCACATTTTGCCGTACTGATTGTGGCAGGAGGCCAGCTTGCTGATGAATTCCCAGTGGATGCAGTCGGTGCTCTTAAAATAGAGAATGGTGCCGCTGGTATCCGGGGTGCGGTTGCCCACCACCATATAGTAGGTGTCGCCCTCCCGCCAGATCTTGGGGTCTCGAAAGTCCGTGGTGCTGCCCCCCTCGGGGATCTGCTCCGTGGGGATCACCGGGTTTCCCGGGTACTTTTCATAGTTCACGCCGTCACCGATGGCAATGCACTGGGTCTGGAAGGAGTCGATCTTTCCGTTTTTTCGGCGCACATTCCGCACACCGGTATACATCAGCAGGTGGCGGCCATCGGGCATTTCCACGGCACCGCCGGAAAAACAGCCGTCCTTGTCATAGTCCGCATCCGGGGCCAGCGCAATGGGCAGATGCTCCCATTTTACAAAGTCCCGGGTCTTTACATGACCCCAGTGCATGGGGCCCCATTTTGTATCGTAGGGATAGTTCTGGTAGAACAGATGGTATTCCCCCTGATAGGGGGCAAAGCCGTTGGGGTCGTTGATCCAGCCAATGGGGGCAGTGACATGGAACTTGGGCAGCTCCTCGGCAACATAGGAGCTGTACTTGTTCTCAAAGTCTCTGGCTCTCTGTAATTTTTTACTGATCATAGGTTGGGCTCCTTTCAGGTGCGGTCACAAAAGGGTTTTGTGCTTTGATGGAGATCCAAAGAGCTTGGGCCTTCATCAAAATTCAAAGCCTGTGCCCTGCCCCCAGGCGGGGGCAGGGATGAATATGCTTAGCCGTAGTAAGCGTCCAGGTACTTCTGGTGGATGGCCAGGTAGTCTTTCAGGCCGTAGGCATCCAGGTCAGACTGGAGCTTGTCCCAGTCCGCATCGGTAAAGCCGTTCATGATCCAGTTGGCCTTGGCGGTGTTGATGCACTTGGAGAGGTCCGCCTGAAGGTCAGAGACCCTCTTGGTATCCTCCGTATTCATAAACACATTGGGGAACACATACTTGTGGGTCATGTCCGGGGTGTAGATGTCCCGGATCCAGTCCAGACGGTACTGGGCATCGTCGGGGCAGGTGACGTAGACACCATAGTAGCTGTCCAGAATTGCCAGGGGGCCGCCGACGCTCTCTGCCTCACGGACTTCCACGGGAGAGGCATCGCCCAAAGGTGCATGCTTGAGCATGGGTTCACCATTGGCGTTGGTGCTCATATCAAAAATGTCGAAATCGTCATTCTCGCCGTAGGTACCCCAGTTGTTCTGAGGGGACTGGATGGGGGCGTACATCTGATCCAGCCACGCACAGACCAGGGCGGGGTTCTTCGCCATGGCGGTGACCACACAGCGGCCACGGTCAAAGCCGGAGGTGAAGGAGCCGTTCTGGGGAGTGATGTTCCGCACATCAGCGGTCAGCGCTGGCAGGGGTTCCCAGCCCTCCAGAGTAGCAATGTTGGCCACGTCCCAGGAGAAGCAAACGCCGTAACGGCCGGACTTGCCCTTGGCAACATAGGTAGACCATTCCTGGGTAAAGGCCTCCGGGTCGATGAGACCCTGGGCGTAGAGTTCATGCAGCCAGGCCATGCCCTTCTTGAAGCCCTGGGTGTTGGCAACGCAGATCACTTCCTTGTCGTCGGTGACGGCAATGTGCCGACCGCGGTCGGGGTCGCCGTAGCCCTCACCGAATCCGTTGATCAGGATGCAGGGATCCTGGTCGCCGTCATTGACGATGCAGGACATGGGAATGATGTCGCCGTCAATGTTGAAGTGGGCCTTCAAATCCGCGGCATTGTCACGGAAAGCCACCAGGACGGCCTCAAATTCTTCAACGGTGGTGGGCATATCCAGCTTCAGGTAGTCCAGCCAGGCGGTGTTGATAAAGCTCATGTTGCCAATGGTCTGGATGGCGGTCTTCTCATAGCCCAGCTGCTCGATCCAGGGCAATGCCCAGATGTGACCGTTTTCATCGGTACACATGGCCTTGTACTCCGGGGCCTGCTCAAAGACCTTCATCAGGTTCGGCATGTACTTTTCGATGTACTCTTCCAGATTGATGATGACGCCCTGCTTTGCGTATTTCAGCAGGTCAGTGTCGCCGAAGCCCGCATTGAACACGAAGTCCGGCAGCGTTTTCATGTTGGACATTTCCAGTGCGATCTTTTCGCCCCACTGGTCACTTTGGATGGTTTTCCATTCCACGTGAACATTGGTCTGCTCTTCCAGCCGCTTGAAAATCGTGCGGTTGTTGGGCTCAGACTCGGTACCGGCGGGGAAGTTGGTCAGGCCCTTGATGGTGGTGGTTTCAGCCAGAGGGAATTGCAGGGTCGCCGGGTCTACTTCCAGACCGGCGGAGGCACCGCCCGCAGCATTCTTTCCACCGCAGCCAGTCAGCACAGATACGCTCAGAGCCAGTGCCAGGAACAGGGACAAAATTTTTGTTAATTTCGCCATGGTAATTCTCCTTTTGATAAATATTGGGGAAATCATCCCTTGACGGCACCAGCCATGATGCCGTTATCGAAGTACTTTTGGAAGAAGGGGTACAGGATCATCAGGGGAATGCTGGAAATAATAATGGTGGCGTATTTGAGCAGTTCTGCCAACTGGGCCCGGGCGGCGGTACTCTGCATATCGGAGACCATGCCGGGTTCCGGCTGGCTTTGGATCAGAATGGCACGAAGAACCAGCTGCAGCGGCTGCTTGGCCGCGTCGTTGAGGTAAATCATGGCATCAAAGTAGCTGTTCCACATGCCCACAAACTGCCACATGGCAATGGTCGCAATGATGGGCATACACAGTGGCAGCAGGATTTTGAAGAAGTAGACGGTTTCGGAAGCACCGTCAATTTCTGCGGCTTCCTGCATATCGTGGGGGATTCCCATGTAATAGGTTCGGGCGATGATCATATTCCATACGCTGAAAGCGCCGGGGAGCAGAATGGCCCAGATGGTGTCCAGCATCCCCAGGTCGCTGATCAGCAGATAGGTGGGAATCAGGCCGCCGCTGAAAAACATGGTGATGACAAACATGACATTGAAGAAGCCTTTCCCTCTGAAATCCGGCCGGGACATGGGGTAGGCCGCTAGCAGCGTTACCGTAACGGAAAGGATGGTAAAGAGTACGGAATAAATCAGTGCGTTCTTAAAGCCGGTCCAGATCTGGGCGTTGGACATGACCCGCTCATAGGCGGTCAGGGTCCATTTACTGAAATCGAAGGTCAGTCCGCTGTTTTGCAGGGTGATGGGGTCAATAAAGGAGGCCAGGACGATATAGATCACAGGCAGGATGATGGCGGCCATAAACAGTCCCAGGACCGTATAGGCAAAAACCATGATCGCCTTGTCGCCCTTGGTGAGCTTGGAGAATGTTGTTTCCATTGCGCTTCTCCTTTCCTCAGATGCCCTTGCCGTCATTGAGCTTCTTTACAATGCTGTTCATGGAGATCAGAAGCACAATGTTGATCACGGTATTGAATAGACCAACGGCGGTGGAAAAACCGTAGTCGCCATCGAGCAGGCCCTTTTTGTACACATAGGTGGAAATGATTTCGGAGGCATTCAGGTTCAGGTCTGTTTGCAGGGCATATGCCTTTTCAAAACCCACGGACATAATATTGCCCACGCTCATAATGAACTGGATCAGCACCGTATCTTTGATCGCGGGCCATTCCACAACCTTGATCTGCTGGATGATGTTGGCACCGTCCAGAACTGCCGCTTCTTTCAGTTCCTTGCTGGCGTTGGACAGGGCCGCGGTGTAAATGATGGAAGCCCAGCCCGCACCCTGCCAGATACCGCTGGCAATATAGATGGTACGGAAAGCTTCCGGCATCGTCATGAAGTTGTAGCTGGTTCCCAGCAGCATATTGACCATACCGGTGGGAGACAGCAGAATCCTGACGATACCGCACAGAACGATGACGGAAATGAAGTTCGGCATATACAGTACCAGCTGGATTTTTTGCTTGATGCCGCTGCTCAAGACCCGGTTCAGCAGAAACGCCAGCAGGATGGGTGCCGGGAATCCCCACAAAAGTCCGAACAGGCTCAGCTTCAGCGTGTTCATCAGATACCGCATAAAGTCCGGGGATGACAGGAAGCGTCTGAAGTGGCTGAAGCCGACCCACTCACTTCCCAAAATCCCTCTGATGGGATTGTACTCCGTAAATGCGATCAGCACGCCGCCCATGGGAATGTAGCGGAAGATGACCGTCAGCAGAACGGCCGGCAGCATAAAGAACAGATACAGCTGCCAATGCTGCCGCATATAGACCAGCGTATTATGCCACCTGGACGCACCGTCCTTCTTTACAGAAGTACTTGTCAATGCTCCTTTCATTTGGTTCCTCCTCTGTTTATATTTCCTCTGGAAATTTTGCATTTGCAGAATCCCTAGAGGATTTTTGACAACTTCATGGTAGCACGCAGGACATTTGCTGTCAAGACGCAATTGTGCAAATGCACCATCTTTGATGCACTTGCACAATTTTACACTCTGATTTTTGCACACAATGCCAAGGACTTTGATTTGACATTTGCATGGTTCATGTGGTATACTTCATTATAGAAAAATGATGCGAACCGAACGGCAGGAGGGCTTCCATGAATAAAAAAGTTACGATCCAGGATATCGCCGATGCGCTGGGCATTTCCAGAAACACCGTCTCCAAGGCCATCAACAATACCGAGGGGCTGGCAGATTCCACCCGGGAGAAGATCCTGCAAAAAGCCATGGAGATGGGGTATAAGCAGTTCTCCTACGTCGGTTCCATGGCAGCCGTATCCCCGGCACCGGCCGCTTCGGAGCAACCGGCCACATCCGGATACCAGGGGGAAATTGCCCTCCTTACCGGCTCGTTTTTGTCCCATTCCCATTTTGCTCCCCTGATGCTGGATAAATTTCAGCGGGAGATCTCCCAGCTGGGGTATACCATGAACACGCACCGGGTTACCGCCGCAGAGCTGGCAAACAAGACCCTTCCCATCACCATGAACATGAATCAGATTAAGGCGATCATGTGCATTGAGATGTTCGACTGGGACTACGATGAAATGCTCTGCGGTCTGGATGTCCCCATTCTGTTCGTAGACGGTCCTGCCAAACGCAGCGGAAAAAGCCTTCCCGCCGACCAGCTCTATATGGATAATACTACCGAAATCACCCGGTTTGTCAATGATATGTTGGGGAAAGGCTTCACCCGGATCGGTTTTGTCGGAGATTATGATCACTGTCAGTCTTTCTTCGAGCGCTATACCGCATTCTACCTGACCATGCTGATGGCAGGACAGAAGGTGGACGAGCGCTTCATCATCAAGCAAAATCACCGGGAGGAACTCATGGAGATCATTCCAGGTATGCCGGAGCTACCGGAGGTTTTTGTCTGCGCAAACGATTTCGTTGCAACGGATCTGATGCAGGCCCTGGCCGCCGCAGGAAAGCGGGTGCCGGAGGATGTGCGCCTCTGCGGCTTTGACGATTCCGCCGAGTCCCGGCTGTGTAACCCCGCCCTGACCACGGTGCATATCCATACCCAGATCATCGCTTTCTCTGCCGTTCACCTTTTGATTTCCAGAATTCGGCAGCCCTCCCTGGATTACCGCACCATCTATACGGAAACGGACCTCATCTACCGGGATTCCACCGGCGATTTGGGAGAAGCGCAATGAGAATTTTTTCCTATGACAGCAAGTTCAGCCAGATCATGCTGAAACTGAGCTACGGATGCTATCTGAATCTTCTATGGTTTGTGTGTTCCCTGCCGGTTTTCACCCTGGGTGCCGCCACCGCCGCTCTGTATGATGTGACCCTGCGGATGGCAAGAGGGGAGGAACCCGGGCTGACCCGCCGGTTTTTCCAAGCGTTTCGGGAGAATTTTCGCCAGGCGACCACCCTATGGCTGATGCTGCTCGGCATCGGGGCCCTGCTGGGTCTGGACGGATATATTCTCTACCACCTCTACAAAAGCACCGCCGGGGCGGCTGCCATCATCTGCACGCTGGGCCTGGCACTGGTCATTGTGGCGGCGATCTGCCTTGTGATCGTGCTGCTCTACATTTTTCCGTTGGTTGCCCGGGTGAAAAACACCAATTTTGCCATGGTGAAGAATTCTTTCCTGATTGGCATTCACTACCTGTTTTGCACGATCCTGGTCTTTGCCATTCACTTTGCCATGTTCTTCGCCGTGGTCGCCCTGTATACCCCTCTGATCATCTTCGGCGAGGGGCTGTGCGCCCTGGTCAGCTCTTATCTGCTGGACAAAGTGATCAACGCCTGTTCCGGCGAACCCGGCGAAGAAGCGGGTGAGGCCCAATGAAACTTTCACCGGAGGAACGCCGCCGACATCGGGAGCAGTTTCGGCACATGTCCGGAGGTAAGAAGCTGGAGCACATCTGGCTGTATTATAAGCTTCCCATATTCTTATCCCTGCTCATTCTTGGCTTGCTGGTCTCTGGCCTTCACCGGGCGATCACGGAAAAAGAACCGGCGGTGTATCTTGCCTGTCTGAATGTATCCATGGGCGAGGATCTGGAAACCACCCTGACAGAGGACTATATCCGCTTCCGGCACCAAGACCCCAGAAAGCACCAGGTGGCCCTCTACCGGAATCTCTATTTATCAGAAGCCCCCGCCGCCTCCGACCATGAATACGCCTACGCCTCCAAAATGAAGCTGTTTGCGGCCATCAACGCAAAGCAGCTGGACCTGGTCCTGATGAACCGGGAGGCTTACGACTTCTGCTCCCAAAGCGGCTTCCTCATGGACCTGTCCGGCATGGCAGACGACCAATTCCTGACTGCTCCCCAGCCCAATGCCATCGAACTGACCCTGCTCCCCCTATTTAGGGCCGCCAACTTTTCCGGCAAGGTCTATCTGGGCATCATCGCCAACACCCCACGGCCGGAAGAATGCCGGCAATATTTAGACTATATTCTCTCTGAATCCGCCCAATAGGCCGCAATGATATGCTCCCCCTATGTTGACAGTGATTTTTATTTCACGGTCTCTCATAGAGGGAGCATATCTGTTTTTCAGAATGTATTTTTCTGTGGGGCGTATTTTGTAACACGCCCTCGCCTAGAACATTAGGATGTGAACCAGCAAGCAGTTCCGATTACTCGATTGCCTGGAATTCCCGGTTGATTTCATCCAGCAGTTCCGGGGTGCTTCCAACTTCGGGGAACGCAAGAACTTTGCGATATGTCATGCCATAGCAAAGCTTCATCTGCGGATTGGTCGTGCTGCCCGGAAAATATTTCTCCATGACTTTCTTTGCCTCCTCGTTGCGGAAAAGGTCTTTGACTTTGCTGTCGATGCTATACTTACCCATAATGATATCTCCTTCACGCCCAACCGCAAGTGACGAGATATTGCCGGTAAAGAAGTGGTCCAGAAATGCTGCCGCATCCTTTCCGCAGACTTCCACCAGCTGATGCGTCCAGAGATACCAGCCGACCGTAGTGCGGACAGCCATGTGTTCTTTACGCTTCATCCCATCATTTTTATAAATGTTTTTATACATATGCTGTGGGAGGATGTGGAATACTGCCTGACCTATGCCAAGAACTGGGAGCAGTTTGAAAAGCAGATGGTCGCCAGGGGCTATTCCATTGAAAAGACAAGACTTTCTGTGAAAGCCCAAAACTGGCAGCGGTTTGTTTCCCGCGCCAATCACTAACCGAAACATCTTGTCCCTCAGTCACAACCTGGCTGAGGGATTTCTATTTATAAGGAGGCGTCGATGGCAGCAACACGGCTCATTGCATTGCACCAGAACAAAGGAAAAACCATAGCCCAGAGCTTGGGGGATCGAACAGATTACGCAAAGAATCCAGAGAAAACAGAGAAAGGCGAGCTTGTCACAGCGTACCAATGCGATCCATTTACTGTGGATGAAGACTTCATGCTCTCCAAAAGGAAGTACGAGCAATCCGTTGGCAGGCAGCAAAAAGGCAATGTGATTGCCTACCAAATCCGGCAGTCCTTCAAACCAGGTGAGATCACTCCTGAGAAAGCAAACCAGGTAGGACAGGAGCTCGCTATGCGTTTCACAAAGGGGAAACACGCTTGTCAAGTCGAGACACTCTGCAAAATATATAGGTCTCCTTTTCGGGTGTGATGTCATTGACCGCCTGCGGTACCGGTTCGTGTTCAGGTTTCGTAGGACTGACCGGAGGGACAGGCGCTTCCATGGTGCTGTGATGAACCTGTGTCTTATTGATTCGTCGCTCCAAATCGGCAATGAGTGCGTCCTCCTCAGTATAAGCACAATTCTGCTGCCCTTCTCGCTCAGCTGAACGTACAGCGGATTCCACACCTATTAGTCCGCCTAGACTGATCAAGCCGTCACTACCGCCTCGAAGAGCACCTGCACCAAATATTCCTCTGGCTACGGCAACAGATTCCCGTCCTTGGCCTCGTTTTATATCCTTTTGAACCATTGAGCGGCTTACTATTCCCATTGTTACAGCACCGGCTATATCAATCATTGTGTTCAACGGTTCCGGGCATGATGATTTACGGCGTTGTTTGGCCATCCTTGCTCACCTTCTATCCTTGCAGTGTGCTCTGATTGCTCAGTTCTTGTAATACCAACCAGGCTGGTGCTTTGTAACCTTGCCGCCCTTGTCGCTAAACTGGAACTTATAACCGACCTCGCTCGCCTTCAGCATTACGGAATCAAGTTCATGTCCACCAACTACCCATAGTGCACCACCGTTTTTACGCTTATCGATGTACTCAATTTGATTTTGAATTAAGTAGAGTTCGACCTGGTCAGCTTTCGCCTGAATACTTTCCATTTCTGCCGTTCCCATATCGAAACCATTTTGGTAGCACACTTGAAGGTAATTCATCAGACGGCCTGCTGCAACTGAATCCATGGAAAACCCTTCTCCATGGGAAGAATAGTCCAGCGCCCAATCGCGAATATCGTAACAGAGGGGGGCCTCCGTTGATGGAAACAATATTGAATTCTTTTCGAGTCCCATCGTCATTTTCTGCGAGGACCCCAATTTGTTTTACAATCCTGATGTTATCCATAGTTATTCCACCCCCAGTGCTTTGAAAACCGCATCCTCCGGACTGCTGTAGAAAATCAGGCTAAAAGCCCCAATTAGGTCAGAAGGAACACTGCCCAGATCCGCTGCATTGGTAATTGGCAAAAGTACCTTTTTGGCTCCGCTGTCAAGGCATACCTGTAGGGTGTTAGCCAGTTCTTCTGCTTTGATCAGCGTTCCTGCAATGGTAAACTCTCCGAGGACAACGGTGCTGCTGAGTACGGGTTTCCCCAATGCCACCGAGCAGATTGCGATCAAGGTTGGCAGCGACAGCTTATTGGTCATGCCAAGGCCCTGTAGATCTCGATAGTCGATGGTATAATCCCTGGACATGGTGTTAATGCTGCCGCTGATGCGATTGGCATTGGCTTTCAAATAGTTGAAGGCCGTCACAGGTGTGGCCTTAGCTTCGGAACTGGAAGGTAAGCCCAACAACGCCAGCTTTCCGGAGCCAGGCACAAGCTGGCTTTCCAGACGGAACACACCAATCATTCCCGATTTACCCCGGGACACTGTGTATACCTGCCCTGGGTTGCACATCCCTTCCGGAATCAGATGATCGGAACACTGCTCCGGGACAGAAACATATTTTTCATCAAAAGTCTCATTGTCGATATAAGAGAAGTTGACATCAAAGAACTCCATGCCACCCAGTTTTTTGAGCTGTTCCTTCACCCGACGGCGCATCTCCAAAGCAATCACAAGGACTTCTTCAACATTCTCCTTGGAGAAATCCCCGTTGGGATAGATAAGCTTCAGCAGGCCATCTACGGTTCTGCGCACTGCGATGGTATCACGCTGATTCAGATTTCTTCCAAGCTTGAAATATCGATCCAGGGCATCTCCGTATTGCTCCTTGCGCAGTTCCCTTACAAAAGCAGCATAGTAGTCTGTGATAAATCCGTAGTCATCGGTAAAGTGATGGGGGCGGAATTTGGGAATTTCCCATCCGGGCAAATAGCAGTGCATCCGATCCAGGAATGCGGTGTCAGTACCCATCTCCGGAGGGAACGGATCAAAAAGGCTGGAGGTTTTCAGCAGCACATCCACACTTTGATTGATGTTGCCTACGAATACCATAGAGGCTGAGGCGGCAATCTCCTCCTTGCCTCTGGCAAAGGAACCGGAGGCCATGTAGTCCTTCATGATCTGTACGCCGTCTTTGTCCTTGAATTTAATGCCTGCCACTTCGTCAAAGGCCACACAGTCCCACAGGCCCACCAGCCCGATGGTCCGGGCGCTCATGCTGTAGAATAGATTGGCAACCGTGGTCTGTCCGCCGGATACCAGCACGCTGTTGGGAGAGATTTCTTTGTACAGGTGGGACTTGCCGGTGCTTCTGGGACCAAGCTCGCACAGATTGTAGTTATTTTCTACCAAGGGGATCATTCGCAGCAGAAGCAGCCATTTCTCTCGGGCTGTCAGGCTGTCCGGCTCATAGCCGCAGGAGCGCAGCAGGACATCGGTCCACTCCTCTTTGGTAAATGCCGCCCGGCCTTCCTTCAACTCCGTCATATCTACCGAGGGCATCTGAATGGGGGTCAGTTTGTAGATCTTCACCGGAGAGTCCGAACTTCCGGACTTTTTTCTTTTCAACTCCGGATCTGCAAATTCAAAATCGTCATCTTCCGCCACATACTCCAGCTGAACAATGCACCAGATGCCGCCGCAGAGCAGCCGGTCAAACTGCACCGGATATTCATCCGGCATCACGATATCCGTAAGGCCCAGATTGGAGAATTGGGCTGCATATCGGTTCTTCTTGAGATCCACTCTGGCGGTGATGTGATCAATGACCGTAAAGCGGCCCCGGTTTTTCAGCATAGACAGGACTTTTTGCGCCTCATCAGGCCGGACAAAGTTGTCTGCCAGAATCCGCTTTACCGTTTGGACACCTTCCGCAATCACCTCCGGATCATCGGAGCTGCAGTACTGTCCCAATAGAAACTCCAGCACATATACCGGGACATTTGCCCCTTCCTTGATTTTCTTCGTCAGATCCTTTCGGACGATTTTCCCATCAAAGCACTTGCGTAGCTTCTGTTTGATTGTCTCCCGGGTACTCTGCTGCACATCATTTTGTAATTCTTCCATAGCCATCACCATGTCCTCTTAGAATCCGTAATCGTTTGCAAAGGCAATATCGATACGGAATTCCTTGCGGAGGATTTCCATATCTGTCTTTTCGTCCACTACCACCAGATAATACTTCCGGCCTGCGGAATACTGCTGATCCTTGAAGGAGAAGCGCACCCGAAACTTGCGGTTCACAGAATCCGGGTCTGTCTTGTCCGCAACAATGGTATTCTCATTGGAGATGCGGGTGCCATCCTCTTCGATAAAGTAGGCCCGGTAACGGGTGGCCTTCACAGTATCGCTGACCGGCTCTGTCTGCACAAAGTCCAAATTGCTCACCAGGTTGGTAATTTTGCTGCTGATGATAATCAAGTCGATTCTTGCGTTTTTTGTTTCCACCTTGCTCTTTTCCAGCTTGGCTTCCACCAGCGGAATCAGCATTTCCTGGGGGCTGCAGCCACCGTGGGTGTAATTGAGTCCGGCCCCGGGGGCGTTGAACAGGTCTGCGCCCATGGGAGACAGCACATATCTGGAATCCGCATATCCCAGTACGGTGCTCATCGGTATATTTACCACGCCCTCTTTGACAACAGGAGCATCCGCAATCGCACTGCGGCGATCTGCTTTCGCAATACCTGCGATCTTATCGCCGGCGGTCAACAGGCTTCTGCGATAGAGAAAACCGTGGTCGGCGGTGACAATAAAGTGCTGGGTATTTGCGGTAGAGGACAGCTTCCGCATCAACGCATGGATTTCGTTTACCGCTTCCTCACAGGCTGCAAACACCTCGTCTTCCGAGCTTGCCTTATCGCCACGGGCATCAATCTGGTTGTGGTATACATAGACCAGTTCCTTTCCGGTGAATACCTCCCGAAGTTGGGTCTGGTTCATGCCCTTAATATCATCAAACCGAACGGCAGTACTCTTGGCATTGCGCTTTTGCAGAATCGCTGTTCTCTGGGCCAGATTGTCACAGCCTTCGCCGTCTACCGCCACCTGATAATCATCGGAGATGGTGACATACCGATGGGGCAGCAGGGCGGCCATTCCAAACTGGGTAAAGGAAGGCAGCGTGGAAATCATAGACGAAATCGATGCCGTGGATTTTTCGTCTGCACAGAGCTTTACATACAGGGCGTATCCCACTTCGTAGCGCATGGCATCGGAGATGATCACCACAAGGCGATCCTTGGCACCGGCCACATGCTTATCATAGAATGCCATCTGCCGATCCAGAGTGGTTTCCCCGGAAGCATCCTCCAGCTCTCGGCTCCAGTTTACGCAGATGTTCTGCAAATAGACTTCTTTATAGAGGTTTTCCACAAAATCCCGCAGTGCTTCCATGGCATCCGGATTTTGAAGCCGGTCGAAATGGTAATAGAACTTCCGGTAGCTCATATCCACCTTGAAATGCTCCCGCACATACTTATCTGCAATCCGATTGACACCTGTCGTGGGAGTATAGTGGGCTCCGCTGACCAGATGGTATGCACTGGCAACCACGCCGTAGGCATCGGCAAACAGGGGGCCGAAGTGAAGATGGCTCCGCATGGCGCACAGTTCCGGAATGGACTGACCATCCAGTCGGGTGTCCATGTCCTCATTGATAACCCGATCCACCATCCATTGGATGAGGATATGGTCAATGCAGGCAAATGCGCTGCAATCAATCAAAGACTCCACCGGCATCTTCCGCAGCAGCACCCCAGCATCCATGGTGTCCTCCATAAGGACAGAAAGGGCATCAAAGCTGCCTGCGTATATGCTGCTGTTCATGTAGGTTGCCATAAAGGTCATGACACTACCGGCTTTGGTGGACAAAAATTTCGTCCAACTGCCCGGCAGGTCACAGTGCAGGCTCCGGAACAGGAAGGTGGTGAACAGGGTCAGAACCAGTTTTCCCAGGGTGGGTTCCGGATCCCGATAGCCCAGCTCCCGCTCACAATGTTCCCAGAAAGGCGCAAGCAAATCGTACTTTTCAAATTCCTCCAGCCAGGGATTTTCTTCCAGCTGCTGATGCAGCAGTACGATCCGCACCACCTCATCAAAAGAAACATACTTCGCCTTGCACAGCACACTCATTAGAGCTACCTCAATGCCATCCTTGGTGTTGAGGTATTCCTTCTCCATTGCGTAAAGCTCTTTCATCCGCTGTTTGCTGGCAAAGAATTTCAGATGCCGCTGGATCACCGGCTTCAGTGCCTCCCGGATACCCAAGTCCAGACAAATGAGGCTGGTCTTATCCGCAAAGAACTCCTTGGAGTAGCGCAGGGTGTCCGCCAGATGGTTCTGCTTAATGTCCGGCTTTGCAAAGGGAGCATAGAGAAGATAGCTGTTCTGGGTATCCTCGATTTCCAAGAAGTACTTGGTATAGAACTGGTTGGTAGGTGTCAGCTTGTAGAGGGATGCGCCCTGCAATTGCAAGGAATCAATATCCTCCGCGAACTCCCCATCGCTATCGTACCAAAAAATCAGTTTTCTCCCAGGGCCGGAGAATTCTTCATTTAGTTTGTTCTCAATTTGAGACAAGTTCATTTCGTCCATCGTATATAGACTCCGTTCTGAGGATGTTTTGACCGCATTACTGGGCACAAGTCTTTTCAATTTCAATCAGGGTACTGAGCGCATTGATTAACTGAATACATTCATACTTTTCGACCAGGCGTGTCATTCTCCCATGCATCAGCCAATTTCGGTTAAGATATGGCGGCTCCATCCCGGTGTCAAGGTCGTGGGCTTTACCGTCAACAAATGCACGGGTCGCAAAAGCCTTAAACGAGGGGAGTGCATCGCATATAAAGAACATCCTGGTCACTGGTAAGTGATGCAGGTCATCATACTGCGATGCCCCGATTTCTGTCAATGCTTTCTCACATTGTCTTGTCATTCTGCTGATTTCTGCAGGGGTGATGCAGTTAACTCTATAATTGATTACAGCCAAATAAAACATCGCAGCTTCCGTATATCGACCTGCTTCATAATTCCTACCGGCAAGGTCTAAATATAGCGACGCCGGTTTTTCCCTGTACTGCTCCGTAATATCACGCTGCATCTGACGGATATCGTTTTCATCAAACTGTTCGGCAATAGCAGATTCGTCAGATGCATCAATAATGTTTAGCCACTCACGAGCATCGTTTGGCGTTTTTCGGTAGTTCACTGTCCATCCGTGTTTGCCAAGTGCCTCAGAAACTGCTATTCGCTTCCGATATTTCTGATTTAGCTGGCCGTATGAAAATGTAGTTAATTCACGGTGTTTTTGCTCAATATCTGATAATTTGCGTAATAAATCGTCAGGAAAATCAACATCGTACATTGAATCGGTCATTTCTTTTCCTTTACCATAATATCTTTGGAATCCGCCAGGATCTCAAAGAACTTCCCGTTGGGGCCGGTTTGAACCTTTCGGTAGTTGACCTTCACGCCGTCGTCCAGGTCGATGTCCAGGCGGTAGTTGGCCAGGTGGCTGAGCTTCTGGGCGTAGTCGGCGCATTCTTTGGCTTGTTTGCGCAGCTTTTCCTTCTGCTTCTGGGCACGGGTGATGTCCCGGGCCAGGGAGGAGCCTTCGATGATGGCATCCATACGCTCCTGCTCGCTGTCCAGCTTCTTCTGCATCCGCTCCAGATACTCGGCACGGACATTGCCGATGGTGTCGGCGTTCCAGCGGTGCATGTAGACCAGGGCTTTGAAGCCGTTTTGTTTTCCGGAATCAAAGAGCCAGTAGATGGGGCGTTTCTGGTAGATTTTCTCGTGGTCCTTGAAGAAATCGGAGAGGAAGTAATTGCGGATGACCTCCCGGCTGGTGTCCCCCTTGTTGCCTAGGGCATCGGCAATGAATTGGAGATTTTCCTCCAAGGTATCCTCTCCATAAACAACCTTCACAAAGGCCACAAACCGGCTGACAATATCGTCCTCAAAATAGGGGGTATCGGTAATGGGAATGCAGTTGTCTGCATCTGGGGGAAATGCTGTAGGAACCCAATCGTCTCCAACTTTAACATAGGAGCATTCCGTATTAATAGCTATGGAAATCCCACCAAATGTGAGTCTGCTTCCGTCATTGTCTTTCAGGCAATTTCTTTTGAACACATCTTCAAAATTTTCCCCTGCAAAGACAAGACCTTCACGCTCCAAGGAATAGCGTCCGAACATGCAACCTACGGCATAGGAAATGAGGCTCTTGATATCCCGCTTCAAGTCGGCTTTGCGGACGGTCACATCCTTATCTTCTACCTCAGGGGTCAGTTCGTCCTGTAGGCCGTAAATGTCGATGAAGATGCGGTTCAGTTCTTCTTCGTTGGCTTTCAACTGGTTGAAGCGGGCATCACAGGCCAGCATCCACTTTGTATAAGCGTATTCCACCGGGCACATCACATAAGTATCTCCACCGGAATTGACCACTGTTCTTTCTTTTTCACCCGAAGGAATCGGAATCACCAGAGGATGTCGTTGAAAATCCCAGGAGGTTTCAAAGGAGTCCCAATCATCACGAGAGTAATTAATATTATGATTTACTAATTTTTGAATAGCTGCACTCTTACTTTTGTTGTAAATAACCGGAATTTTGTTAATATATCCGGACTCGAAGCCTATTGTTGGGCTAATAATAGCTAAAATATCTGCAACAATGTTCGTGTTCAAAAGTCCGGTCAGATAATCTAATAATTTTGTATTATCTGAAATTACTGACTGCCCACTATTACTTATAATCGCACCTTGATAATACCGTCTAAAGCTGGTCTTTTTTGTTGACACAACCGTCCACGTGATACCTTCATGGAAATAATATTGCTCATTTGAAATTTTCCAGCCCAGATTATCGCCAAGCTGCGGATAAACCTTTCTTGTGTTGTCTTTTATTTCTTTTCCATCATCTTCCCAATTAACGACATATTCATTGTTTCCGTACCAACGTCTAAATTCTCCACCCTTGTTATATGGAATCCATTTCGCATGAACCCGTAATGCTTCTTCTGCGTTAGCACATGAACAATACATTTTGCTTCGTTCAATTTCATGCCAGAAACGTAAGAAACGGTCATTGTCTCCGGTTCTCATTCCAATACCGGCAAACGCAATATCTCTGATAGTTTTTTCATCAAATAGAGATGTAAAACTCTCACTTACCCAATACGCCACCGGAGAACCAGGGATTTTGGAGAAGTTAGACTGGTCGGTGCTGTAACGGTTCTTACCCGCAAGGAACATATCTTCCTTTCCTTGTTGCGTGGTCGACTCAATCAGGCGGCAATACACGCCTTTATAGTCCGCAATATGCTTCCGGCCAAGCACAAACGCAGTCGTCTGCACCACCTCGCCGCCGATTTCTTCAAAGGCTCTTGCCCCCAGGTGCGCCATATTGACAATGGTGGACTGCTGCAATTTAAGCCGCAGTTTTTCGTAGCTGCTGAGGAACATCCAGCTGTGCATGGTAATCATCGCCTGATACCCATTGGGTACCAGCATCTGCCCGCATTTCTCAATAAACACAGCAAACAGATCGGCCTTGGATGCCGGATAGTTCTTCTCCACAAAGGGCTTCTGCTTTGCGGTGGGAGCCATGTAAGGGGGATTGGTAACGGTAACATGGTACTTCTGCCCCAAGATCTGGGCCTGTTTCAGCATTGGCTCCAGGGCAAAGACACACTCGTTCATCTCGGCAGCATCCAAAAGGTTGGCAAAGAGGGCCTTTTCGCTTAGTTCATCCAGCTTGGCATCCAGGGCATTCAGCTCCCGCCCCGTGAATTCCACATTGAGAATGGAACCGAATTCCTCTGCTTCTGCAAAGGTATTCAGCAGACGTTTGCCCAGAGGCTCCAGGTCTCCAAGCCGCTTCAACGCACCGGAGGAGATTTTTCCGGGACTCTGAACCGCCACCAGATTGGGAGAGATCCCCTCGGTGAGAATGCGGCGGTTATACTGCCGGGCCTTCATCATCACGGCAAAATAAGCCAGCTGGTAGGCACGCTTGTCAATATCCGCACCAAAGAGGTTGTTCTGCAAAATGCTCCGGGCGGCATCCCGGGGAGTGTAGCCCTGGAAAAGATAAATCTGCATGAAAACATCAAAGGCATATACCAGGATATGACCGGAGCCCATACACGGATCAATAAACCGAATATCCTCCGGTGTCATCTCAGCGCGATCTTTCCAAAGTTTGCGGAGTTGTTCCTCTACCTCCGGTGGTTGCTCTGCCCGAAAAATATAATACTTCCATTTATGAGAAAGATACTCGTTGGCATCACCGGGATACTCATCGTATTCATCTCTGGCTGTACCTGCATTTCGTTCCATCCAGAGTCTGCCCAGAGAATTCTCCACCATGTAGCGAACGATCCAGTCCGGGGTGAACAGCTGGGTGACGGCAGGAATCTCGTCTTTGGTGACTGTGCCCTTTGCAAAGGCCTCACTTTTGGGCTCCGTGTTATAGTACTGGTACAGCCAGCCGATGATCTCCACCTGACCCTCCTGGGCCACGTTGAAATCGCTCTCCGCAATGTCGTGGGTCAGGTGGTACACCACACCGTCGGTATCCATGAAGGAAATGCTCAGCAGGAGTTCTGCATACTCTGTGGTATGCTCAAACAGGCCGGGCAGCATGGGGCGCAGGGCATCACACCGCTTGATGAACAGCATCCGGAACAGCTCGTCCAGCTTGTTCTCGTCCTTCATGGTCAGCACCGTGTCCCGCTCCTGAGGGGCGAAGGACAGGTCGGTATCGAAGGGCCGGGTGACGATATCCGGCTCCAGCTTGTTGGGATTTTCGCTGGAGAGTACCCGGACATGGTCCGGCAGGTAGTCGTTGACCTCCATAAACCGAATGGCAATCAGGCGGTTGAACCAGGTATAGGCCACCTCCTCCATCACAAGACGGAAGGCCTTTCCGTGATCCACTTCCTTGGCCTTCTCCCGGATGGCAGCTACCAAGGCATTGCGTTGCCGGATTCTGGCACCGGCCACCTGGGCATATTTCTTGGTGCCGATGTCAAAGAACTGCAAGTCGGCGGTGGACTGCTTCAAGGGCGAAGCAATCTCCTTCTCCGTGATTCCCAGCAATCCTGCCTGGAAGGTTACATCATCAATGAGCTTTCGCCGGGCGTTGATGGCAAACGTCTTAATGGCGGATTTATTCATGGTATTACCCCATTTTCTTATATATTAACGCACTACATCAATGTAGTCCTGCCCCTGCAGCTCCTGCAGGAGTTTGGTGCGAATGGCAGCCAGATACTTGTCCACATCCGCTTCCGAGGCAAGCCGCTGACCAACGGGAACCAGCTTCTTCATATCGATTTTTTTGAAAACAGGTGCCGGGGGTGTATGATCCGTCGCATCCCCTCCGTCAGCAGCATCCGGCTTGGGGGTCAACTGCACCTCACGAGCATCAATCGCCTTTTTCAGCTTCCCCTGCAGAGCGGTAGACTCTGCCCGGAATCCGATGATGATCGACAGATTCCGCTCTTCCTGGGTGCGATGCAGAAGCTCCGCATATTCCCCCTGTGCTTTCGGTATGAACTCCTCTTTGCAGTGCTTGTCTTCCAGGTAGTCCAGGGTATCGGCCAGATCGTGCCGGATGTCCGATACAACATCGGTACGGTTTTCCTCCAGAACCGTTGCATAGCCGGTTTCAAACTCCGCATTCATGGCAGGCAGCTTGGAAATGCTTCCATAGGGCTGGGCCATTTTGAGGATGGTATTCATCCTGTAGACGACCCCCGCCAGCTGGTCGGTTTCCATGAAATTCTTTCCGCTTTCATAGAGCTTGATATTCAAGAGCGACTTATCAAAGATATCTTTCTGGATACCGCCGAAGAATCCACGGACGGAAGCATAGTCTTCCGCAAAGTCCTGCAATTCATCCTGATGCTTTTTCAGGTAGTTGAAGAATTCCTCAGAATATCTGGCAGCACACAGGTCGATAAGGTGCTGTCTTCCGGACAGAACAATGTCTTTTCCGGGATACTGGGGGCGGCTCTGGTAAGTGACCAGCAGGGTGTCCAGCTGATTCTTCAGCTCCTTCGCTGCGCTGATAAAGTCTGCCATCACCAAGTCGCCATCATCGGAATTGCTGGTAGTGGCAAAAAGGGTGTTCATCAGCTGCTTTGCCAGTTTCATCAGCTTGGTATCCGGGCCGACACGCTTGCAAATCATCAGCTTCTCCTGGAACTCTTTCCGGGTGACATAGCGAACCAGCTCGTCGGCAGACTTAGAGGCCAGGGTGATGGTTGCACTGTTGACCGTCCAGCGGATGCTGCCATCCCGGAAGAGCTTGGCAATCAGCCAGCTGACATCCAGCTCCACAAAGCCATAGGGCTTTGTGGTATAGCGGTTGAGAATGGTCTTGAAGGACAGCTTGTTAAAGTCGTTGGTGTTGTCCTCAATATAGCTGCGGATATCCTCCAACGCCAGTGTATTGGCCTTGGCCCCCATATCCAGAGAGATCTGCTGAGAGGAAGCCAGATTCAGAACGCTGCGGATATCTGCCTCGAAGTAAGGCGTGTCGATGTAGGAAATCTTGTAGTAGACCAGGCTTGCCAGCTTGCCCAGGGCATCGGTGATGCGGGACTTGATATCCTTGGCAGTGGACTGAATAACATTGCCGTTGATATAGATGGTTGCATAGTGCAGGGCATCTTCCAGGCAGGTTTTGGCATTGCGCTTGTGGTCATTCATCTCCTGACGTTTGGCCATCTTGATCTGCTCATACTTGACTGCAGCATTGCCTGCATCGGTCTGGAAGTACTTCTCAATCTGCTTGTAAGTACGGATTTCCTCCCAGAAGTCGGTATTCTGGGGAAGAACCACCAGAACGCAGTTGCTCTGTCCGGAAAGCATCCGCAGGGCTTGTTCGCTGTGGCTCTCCTCACTCATTGGGGTCAGCAGATGCACGGTCATTTCATAGTTCTGGCTTTTGAAGACCTGGTCATCCACCTTCTGGTTGAAACCGAAGAAGTAGCGGTTGCTGAACATGGGGAAGAAATACTTCTTCTCGCTGTAGATTTCCTCAAAGAACAAATCCGCAACATGGCGGGTGATCTCAGAGCCTTCCACTGCCTGGGCACGGATGGCGTTTTCAATCTCCTGTTCTTCGTTGGTCAGGAAGATGTACCTGGGGCCGTTCTTCTGAATCAGCATCTCGTGGGACAGGCGGCGCAGAGCCTCCTCCACCTTTTCCCGCAGGGCAATGCGGTCGTCGTCGATGCCGGAGACCATCAGGGTGGTGATGTTGTCCACGGTAGGCGTAATTTCCCGCACATACTTGACCATGAACAGGGTTTTCAGGACATTGACGGCAAAGCAGTCTTCTTCCCGGTTAGGATTGATATAGTCATTGTTCCAGGCACGGATAATGACAGTGCGGTGGGAAGGTTCGATGAATTCCTCCAGGGCATCATAAAAATAGTTGAAGGGAACAAGGGCGCCCTCCTGTCGAGAGCCCAGCTTCATGGCAGATTCCTTGAATAGGGCCAGCATGGAACGCTCGCCATCTGCCAGATTTGTGCCTGCTGCGCCGTTCAAACGGATACTGGTCAAAACATTGCCCAGCAGATTAAACTGGTAGGGCACAAAGGGATAGACATCCACAAAGTTCTGATTGCCGGAATAGAGCTTCATCTCCGGGCCTTCCGAGAAGGTAATCAGGTTCTTGATGATGGTGCTCTTCATGTCATAAAGAGCGGACAGGGTCAGGGTGCCGGTATCATTCTTGGCCAGAATTCTCTTGCGGATAACTTCATCCACATTGGCAGAGGACAGGGAAAGCCGGGTATCGAAACGGCCCTGGATCTTGGAGAACTGATCAGCCTTGACCTTACCCTTGGTAACTTCGTTGATATCCTGCTGGCTGGTGACGATGACCCAGGCCTTGCCCTTGCAGCGGGAACCCAGATCTTCCGTGACGGTCTGCAAATTCAGCAGCAGCTGCAGATTGTCGCCCACATACTGTCCCATTTCGTCCACCATAAAGACCACATGGTGGTTGGGACCCTTGGACTTGATGTAGTCATTGACAAGCTTGGTGAAGTTTTCGATGGTGATGGAGTAATCCATGTTAGAGGCACGCTCACACCAGTTTCGGGCAGCCTCCTCAGACATGAATCCCATCGTATCCAGCACTTCCACAATATCATCCTGCACAAACATAAAGTCATGCCGGGCTTCGTCCCAGGGCTGCATGGCCACATCCTCGAATGTGCTCTTAAACGCCTCCAGCTTGCCCTTGGCATCCAGGTTGCGCTCCAGGTCAGCAATGTAGGCATTCTCACCGCAGTAGCCCAGTTTTTCATTAAAGACCTTCAGGAACACCTTGACAATTGCATCCCGGTCGTTGTGGCTGTTCATGTCACTCTTGGAGTCGATGTTGAACAGAATCACATCCGCAGATGTCTCCGCTGCTTTGCGCATATTTGCAAGGACAAAGTTATCGTTGATCTTATTGTCGTCCACAAAATACTCAATGGCCTTCTTGCCGTCCACCACACGATTATCAAGGATATAGGACAGAATCTTCAGGAAGTGAGATTTACCACTGCCGAAGAAGCCGGAAATCCACACGCCCATGGCATCTGTAGGGTCATGGATGCTGCGGCAATAGGCTTCAAAGAAAGCAGCAAAGTGCTTCTGCAGCTCATGGGTAACAACATATTCCTCCAGCTCCTGGCGGATGTTAGAATCATCATTCTGACCGACCTTGATAACGCCTCGGATATCACGGTCGATTTGTTTGGCAAACATATCACGAATATTCATGCTGTGCTGCTCCTTTAGTCAACGAGCTTGAAGGCCCGGTAATAGTTATTGTCGTCGATTTCTCCAAACAGGTTCAGATCCAGCCCACTAAAGCGACCGGGATAGAACATGACCACAGGCACTTCGTCAATGCGCGTGTGCAGATTGTTCAGAACATTGTGGGAACGCAGGAAGGGGTAGCATTTCCCGATTCCTGTGAGGAAAATGACCGTGTTTGGCTCCAGCCGCTCCCGGATATACTTGATGATCAAATTCTCATCACTGGTAACCCGGATGGAACTGGCAATGGCAGCACACACCTTTGGCAGACCCCGCTTTTCCTCCATATCGAAGCATTTTTCCAGATAACCCTTTTGCTTGAGAATGTCAATAACGATGTTGTAGAGGTCGTGCTCCACAATTCGGAAGCCTGCATTTCCATCATCGTATTTCGCTTTCATATCAGCAACCCAGTTACGCACCTGCAGCTCCTGGGTCGGATCGTAATCAAAGATATAGTATCCGACCTCATTGCCCATGCCACGGTTTTCCAAAAAGCGGTGCTGCCGGATCTTCGTCTCAGCAATATTAAATTTTTCCTCAATGGTCATTATGCCACCCCCGTGATTGCTTTTAGAATCGCTGTCTGGTTTGTTCTAGCCAAATATTGCTCTAGGGAAAGATCTAGCAGTGGTGGAGTAATCCGGAAGTCTTTCTTGTTCTCGGTCACCATAAGACTTGCCTCACACAGCGCTCTGGTATAGCATGTTCTTAAACGCTTAAATGTGGATTCATTCCATGTGCCGATTCTTTCATTTTGGCTGACCTTGTTATGAAAGAAAGTGCTGATGTCACCCAAAGAGATGGACTCAATACCCAGATAGGCTTTTTCCCGGTATACCTCATACACAAATTCAGAGAAAAGGCGGTCGCTTTTCATGGTGCATATCAGGTTGATTATCTTTTGCGTGTCCATATCGCTGTTCATAAATAGACTCAGTAGGTCAGAATCCATAGTTGCCGCGCGATTTACCAGGTAACCAAACATCCGCCCGGCACGATATGGGTTGGGAGCTCCGAAGAGGTTCTCTTCCACACATGCGTGACGAATCTCATCTTTGGTCTTTCCATCGTAAATCATTTGGACTGTCTTCTTGAATTCTATAAACCAAACAGCCTGTGCCATAAATCCAGCGCTGTATTCCAATTCCTTCATTTCTTTTCCTGCCCCTCATCCGGAGTAATTTCAATAATATCCTGAAGCTCGCAGCCAAGAACCTGGCTGATTTTTGCCAGCACCGATACAGGGACATCATCATTATTGTTGAGTTTCCGCATGGTGTAGTCCGTAATCTCTGCCGCTTCCATAATATCTTTTTTCTTCATGCCTTTATCCAGCAAAAGATGCCATAGTTTTATATAGCTGATAGCCATAGACATACCTCCAAGGAAGTGTATACCTACATTCTATCATATTTTCGTAAAAATGCGAATACTATATGTTGATTTTCATCGAGTCATTTATACCTAAAATAGATGTTATTATTTGTCGCTATTACCGAACGAAACATGCATTCTCGCTCCTCGTTATGGGCGGTGTCTACTTATGTACCCTTCCAATCTATATTATACATATTAAATGTCCAATAAACATGCACTAATTGCGAAACCAGGCATCAAAACAAGTTTTCCGGGCGCATATTCTGGAGTAATGCCTGATTTCTCCAAATTATCTCTTTCCATTCATCCTCTTATTTGCTAGAATATACTTATACATATCGGCAACGCTTATTGGAAATTCGTCTTGCAAATATAGAAAGCTCGGAGGTGCGGACATGAAACCCATATCTTGGAAAAGCTACTATGACAAATTCTATGACTGGAAAGAAAGCACCCAGAAGAACTATTCTTACAGACTAAGCAGCTTCGGACCGGCGGAAGAAGTGTGGGAAATTGCCCAGGAATTTGTGTTCTCGGATGAGAAGTTCGCCTCCAATTTTATTCAGAGAGCGCTGGATGCCGGGGTGCGGTTTACCCCAGAGCAGGTTTTGGAGATGGCAGGCAATATCGAAAAGCATATTCTTAGCAGAGCAGCAGAGCTTTCTTCAATCCCCTTCCAAAGGGAAGACCTGGAAGAAATCTACATGCTGATTGATGACAAATCCTTTGAACGCATCTCTGCCAGATCCAAGATCGATATCTTTGCAGACGAGGAAGCGGAGGATCCGGAGGCGTTTGATGACGAGGAAACCATTCTCCCACCTGCTCGCAGCCCAGGTCTTCTAACCACATTGCTTGCAGCCTTCGCTTTCAGAAGATCCGGCAGGAAACGAGATCCTGGTCGTTGCGATGGAGACTGTGCCCACTGTCCACCTCACTATGGATATCGATACGGACGATGGTACTATGGGCATGGACATGATTGGGGCTGTGAATTATGCGGCAATGGCAGGGGCAGTGGCAAATGCACACGTGATTAGCGTTTTGCTCCAGATTATGAAACCAAGGAAGAGGAAGAAAAAGATGCCCAAAAAGCAACGACAAACGAAAGAACAACGCAGGCAGATTCGCCTGCAAAAAGGGAAACAGTGGCTACTCACTTATACCGGTTCTCCTAAACACATGAATAAGCATTATCGTGGGTGGTTTCATGTGGATGCTGTGACAGCAGCTAAGGATTTACAATCTCTGGGGGTTAGCTACACCCAGGAACAGCTTGACCAGCTCAGACTGGCAGAAGAATATCGAATTCAGCAGCTACACAAGAAGAAAAAAGAAAGCGAATTCCAGAAAATGTCTGATTTCTATGATGACTGTGATGACCGCTTTGCATGCATTGTCGGTTATACCAGTGGTGGAGCAGCCTACGGCCTGCAATGGGAAGATGTTGGAATTGACCCAGATCTTCCGTTCGATGAGAAAGTTCGTCTTTACCAGAGTGGAACGCATTGAGAGCAGATTTAGCAGGAGGTCGTAATGGAGTATTTGGAACAAGTACATTTATTTGCCACAAAGTGGATTGAGAAATTCAGAGATCGGAGAATCAGCTACATAGAGTTGGTTGACCATTACCTGGCAGATGATTGTCGGGCACTGGGATTCCAGATGGATTGCGGCAATGCTTTTTCCGAGAAATACGGCAAGGCAGCAAGAAATTGCGACGAGTTAAATCGTATAATTGATGACGTCACTGATATCGAACTGCTTGGATCCGCAATCTATTCCCAGTGGCGATATTTTAACCATTGGGCATATGATGCCACAGACATCTTGAAGCCCGAAAATCGTGCATGGTTTATTCTGGCATTGAGCCGCCTTGCCCTGCTTTCCGGTGAGAATCCCTTCCTGTTCAAAGGCGAGCTTAGAAAGATTCGGCTTGTTTCCAATCGGATTGGTTATGGGCCTTGCCCGGAACCGGACGAAGAAGTTGAACAGCACATAACCCTCAATGCAGAAGGACAAGTATGGTTTTCTTCGTTTGTTTTCGGACAGCACAGAGATGGTCGATACGAAAAAGCCCACAGTCAGAATCTGAGGATTGATAAAGCGGTTGCCGCCAGAATCATTTCTGCGTTTGCAGAGTATTTCAGCAATGGGTACGATGAAGTTTTTGCAACGGATATTGGAAACTGGAATATGGAGCTGACCAATACCGCAGGAAAGGTCTATCGGTTCAGCGGTTCGTTATGCTCTTCTTTTGAAGTGGACGGAATTGACCTGTCAGATCTGCTTCGTGACAGCTTGAAAATGCCTGATTTGTATGCCTTTGATGGGAATAATAAGCCTGATATGGTGAATCGAATCGAAGTAAACTATCATCGAATCACAAAGATCAAGCCAAAAGTTCCTGTTTCAGAACACGCAGAATGCGCTGTCTGGGATTATACAGAGTCTTTAATTGTGGACAGGGAGAGCGAAAGTATTGAACACATTCAGAATATCGGTTATGGGTGCTCTGTAAGCAGAAAATACAAAGTTGAGGGCGGGGTTGAAAGCCTTCTTGAAGATATGGATGCGAAAAGCATCTTTGACCATATAGAAGGAAACCCGGAGAATGTAGTGGTTGATCCGCTTGAAACCATAGACTACACCATTAAGGTTATTTCTCAAAAGGGCAATGAAAAGCTCATTCAAGGAACCTACGATAAAAAGGGTCTTCCCGACGATTGGGCGGAGTTTATGGAGTCAGTCTTTGAATTTATGTCTTTCTACGGGTGGGGTGAAATGATGAACCCATCTGTGTATGGAAAAGTGCGGCGCTGTGACAATGACATGATCTATTGCAGCGTAGAGTTTGAAGATGGGTGTAAGAGCTACTATTATATCTCGGATGACGATTCTATTCAGGTGGGCGATTTCGTGATCGTTCCTGCTGGCAAAGATAATCACGAAGCAGTAGTTGAAGTCGTAAAAAAAGAATACTTTGCAGAGGAAAACGTGCCTTTGCCGATGGGAAAGACAAAGCATATTATCAGAAAATGTACGGAAAATGATTTAGGCCTTCCAGGCAATGAATCTATTTAGCCCAATTGCGTATCCAGCCAGCATTATTTTTACCTCAAAACAGGCAGGTTCATTATGGCCTGCCTGTTTTGAGAATATTTGTATTTCCTTATTTCTCCCCAAGGCGAAGGTACACTTCACCATCTTGATCGATCT
>ERZ773235.559-NODE-559-length-47852-cov-10.010398_pt1 | contig 47852 bp, 78 predicted proteins | sample MGYA00580522_ERZ773235 | MGnify/ENA primary metagenome ERZ773235 (study PRJEB29015, sample SAMEA2737797) | human gut metagenome | biome: human gut; feature: human-associated habitat; material: faeces | place: China | collected 2012 ...
TCTCCACTACTGCCAATCTGTGCGGAATCTCCACTACTGCCAATCTTTGCGGAATCTCCACTACTGCCAATCTTTGCGGAATCGCATTCGTTATCATTCAATAAATCTTCTTTTGAATCAGCATTGTATTTTGTTTTTTCTAATGTAAAATTTACGCAAGCCTTTATAAAGCCTTTCAATCCTAACTTTTCACCAATATGTAATTTTGTAGAGGCGCACTTATTTTCTTTTTCAAAAATATCACCGTCCGCCTCTACCTCTGCAAATTCTGAAAAGTTTCCATTATCATCCACTAATGGATAATAATTAAGAACATCCCACGGATTTTTGCAAAAATGCATAACTCCCTGTTTACAAATATCATCTCCGTTTTCCTCATAATCAGTGTTTTCTTCATACTGTTTTTCAAGGCAAGTAAAATCCTTGTTAAATCCCTTATAACCCTTCATATTGTCTCCTTTCTTCTTTCTCCATCATTGGATAAACTCCGATTTCTTTCAGCCTGTTGTACAGGAACATCCTGCCTTTCTGCGTCCACACGGTCGATAACTTTGTGCCAGTGGTTCCGTTTGACTTTTCGTAGTCGTAAGTTTTGTTCTGCACATATCCCTTGCCTTGGTACTCTGCGTACAAAATCCACTGTTCTCCGACTTTTCTCTGAATACCTGCGCGGCTCAAAATCCGATTGAATGAAACTGCGGATAAGCCATAGTCCTGCGCAATCTGCGTAACGGTCATGCAGTCGTTTGACGATAAAATCCTGTCTGCATAGTCTGCTTTCGGTGTCAGTTCTGTTATTACCTTATCCATCTGCTGTACAGTGCTTTCCAGTTCTGCATTTTTCACTCGTTCCGCTTTCAAAGCTGTAAAGGCTTGAATTGCCAAATCTGGGTTAGCAATTAGTTCTTCCGTTGCATACATCCCATGCCTGCGGATTGTTGGCAGAACCTCGTCCATTACCCATGATTCAAATTTCTCTGCTGACGGAAGTTTGGATTTCATAATCAGCCTGTACAAATCCCCCTCATTTATGTATGACATGGACTGTACGCCACTAGATGTAGGGGTGTCGCGTTTCACGACTCCCTTGCAATGTCTTGAAATTGCATCTCTAGGTGTCGCATAACCAAGCGCTGTTGCAATGTCGGTAGCAACAAAATAAGGTTTTCCTTCAATTTCTGTTGTACGAATGTTTCCGAATACATCGGAATTAAAAATCTGTAATTCGTTCATGCCTCTCCTTTCCTGCCTGTTGTAGGTTTATATTTATCTCCGATGAATGCATGAGTAATAGCATCTTTGATTACTACATGCTGATTCTCTGCATTTAAAGACTGCTCAATACGTTTCAGTGTACCGTCAATACTTTTGAGCGTATTGAGCACTCCTTTTAGTGTTATCAATGTTCCTGTCACGACAATCCCCTTTCAATCTTTAAGCAAAGTGTCCGCAATCCTGTCTATCTCAGCGGCAATCTTTAGCTTTGTTTCTACGCTATCCGTTTTTCTACTTTCCTCTGCCAACATTTTCAACTGCTGGTAGAGGATATCTTTTACCTTTTCTGAATAATCCGTCACTACATTCAATTAAATTCACTTCCTTTTTGTGATATAATCTCCATATTAAATAATAAGGAGGTGCAAATATGGGTAACGTCTTTTCTGGAACATTCGAGACATATGAGACCGTAGATAAAGGTACATATGTATGTATGCAGTGCGGTGGCGAAAACAGTAATGGAGTTATCGTCATAAAGCATACAGGCGAAATGTTGCCAGAATGCAAAGAGTGCGGATACACTACATGGATTAAAGTAATGTAGGATTCTTAAACACTCTTTTTTCTTCTGCGAGCGTTTGGTTCGTAACCGCCAAGTTATCATCAACCAAATGCTCAATGAGGAATGTTCTTTTTACAACTCTTGTTCCGTCTCTGCATACCTGCGAAATGTGCAGATACATTTTTCCGTCTTTGCAAAAAGGGACAACGAACATACTGTTCAAAAATTTCTTTTTTACAAAATGCCTATTGAAAAACGAAACTGCACGAACCTTTATTCTGCTCAATATCTCAACTCCTTTCCTGTGAAATAATCGCAAAAGTTAAATGTCCTGAACTTCCAAGGCAAAAAAATATTCCTGTATATCGTCCTTGGATAATTCCAGTAATTTAATTGCCTTTAGAATTTCAACCTGCTTCCAAGGTCTTTTTCCTGTCATTTTAAGAGACAGTGTTCTTTCTGAGCAACCGAACGCTTTTGCAAAGTCAGCCTGACTTCCAAATTTTTCAACAATTCGACCTCTTAACCTACTGTAATTAAATGCCATTATATACTCTCCTTTCTGAGTTTTAGTTCAGCAACTTGAACTAATTGTATAATAGCACCGCATTATGTACTTGTCAATTAAAAAGTTCAATGTTTTTTACTTTTTTAGTTTTATATATTGAACTTAAGTTTGAAATGTGGTATATTCAATATCGGAAGGAGGAAAAAGCACTATGAAAGAAACAACATCTGACAGGCTCAAACAGATAATGAAAGAAAGAAGACTGAAGCAAGTCGATATCCTCAATTTATCTTTACCGTATTGTAAAAAATATGGCGTGAAAATGAATAAGTCGGATATCAGCCAGTATGTATCCGGTAGGTTTGAACCTAGTCAAGAAAAATTAGTTGTTTTAGGAATGGCATTGAATGTTTCCGAAGCGTGGCTTATGGGATTTGACGTTTCTCCAGCGAGAAAAGATAATTCTAGCGTAGCTGAAAACGATATCGATTTGCTTTGGAAATTATCTCTTCTCGAACAAAGAGACAAAGAGACTATCTTAGATATGATAGATGTTATGCTATCCAAAAAGAAGAAGTGAGGTTATCCCCACTTCTTTAGAAAAAGTTTTATGAATGTATGCAGGTACTCTAAAGTGCCTGCATCATTTATTTTTGAGATCATTTCTGTAATTTCGCTTATGTAATGTTTTTTGACTTCTCCATCGTCCATATTTTCCCCTTTCACACATTATGCGTGAGCCTGTTGTCGGGACAAGCCCACGCGCCAGAGATTGATTGCGCCATGCGTACATATGCAAGGCGTATTTGTACAATAGCACTTCTTTTCGGCAGATTCAAGAGAATTTCATCGACAACTCTTTCAGGAAACTAAGTTGTGGCAAAGTTGGGGAAATTGTGCATATGTTTTCCTTTCTTTCTTAAGTTAAGTTTGCTGTTAATTTATCCGAATACAAACCTTATTTGCCGATGCATTACCACTAATAAGTGATATATATGCTTTCCCATCAACCACAAAATAAAACGTGTCAAGAATACTTTTATTTATCGCCGATATATACGCCTTGTATATCACTATTCTGCCAGTCACATCAATCAAAGGATATAATGCGACGATATCATTTGATATAGATGAGTTCTTATTGGATGCAGAATTATATATTCCGCCCGGCAAAATGTATTTATATAATTCTGATGATACATTTCTTGAAAATAAGATACATTTCTGCTTTTCTGTGTCTCCTACATTGCTATAGTTGATAAACGCAACTTGCAGCCTGACATTATCAGTGGTTCTTGCAAATCCAGTAACTACATAATCGTCACTTTTTTTGTAATACATGACAAGCTGAGATGTAGATGAAATTGATGCAATATTTAAAATACTTTCTGAATAGTTCAAAACGCCGTTTACATATGGAGAAACAATTATACCATTTTTGCCTTTATAAACTCGGATAACAATTCCATCATTGTTATTATTTGCGTAATGAATTAGATATTTGTAAGGATAATTTGTGTCTGCTGATTGAGTAGAATCCACTTCCAGCTGAGTTACCTCTAACCCTAAAGCGGCTTTAATTTTTGCAGGATTAACACCCACAACATAATCTGTCTTTCCGGTTGAATCTATAACACTTTCCATCAAGTACAAATAATCAAGTCCCATTATAGTTGACATAATTTATATACCTCTCTTTCTTATGATGTTGGTTGATTTGGAGCCTTACTCAGTTCATGATAAGTTGCAACGCCACCGACTCCTACTCCGCCATAAGTCAAAAAACCATCATGACCACCGCCGCCGGAATCAAGCTGCTGCTGAATATAATTCATTCTCGCTTCTACTGTCTGTCCATTCTCGTCATATACACAAGATGCATAGGTTTTTGGAATCATTATCTTATTTCCTAGTTTGAGCCAATCGGTTATTTTTTCTAATGCTGACATTTTTTATACCTCACTTTTTAATCAGTTACCCACATTATTTGACCTTGCACATAACCACTCCAGTTTATTCTATTTTTGTCTCTTGTAATAATTTGCGTATAATTACTATCCGAACTTGTAATAATTCTTACCGTATTATTGAGAGATTCTGATTGTTTTCCATTCTCGTCATAATTACCAACAGCAAATCCCTGAAAGATTTGTCTTCTACTAGTACTAGCACCTAATTTTTTCGGTTGATATTTTGTTCCTATTATTGACATTAAAACAATCTTATCTATGGTACTAGATATATTATTTTGAACACGTATGGTAAAACTTAGAACACAAAGTTTTCCAATGCGTATACAGGTAATATCACTATAGGTAGAATCAAATAAATCGGAGTTAAGAACTACATTAACATCTTCAGTTACAATCTCGAATGTTTCCGTTTTCTTTGCATAGGTACTCTTTATATTATTCCCATCTTCGTCAGCTAAAGCTTTCGCAGAAGGCGTTGTGCCGTCTTTTATATTGGATAAATCGGAATTTAACTGACTAATAGCCTCATTTCCGTCAATCGTGCGTGTGATAGGTGTAGCAAGTTCATAATAAAGATATTGACCTTGCATTGCTTTTTTAAATGAATCCAAATCTGTATATGAATCATTTTTAATATAAAAATCTTGTTTATCTAAACCGGACATTTTTATATTTTTATTTGTCATTTTTGAAGTTTCAATATCATATGATGTAACAGAATACCCAAGTAAAAATATATTGTTTGATAATGTTTTTATATCTTTGATGGATGTACTATATAATGAAGTATTTGTACTAACTGAAGTCCAAGCCTGACTTCCTAAATCAACTCTTCCGACTTTCTGCACAAACTGATTACTATTCGCTTCATTCTGCACAGGGCATTCTTTTGGTACTGACCAACCAAGCATTTTCAAATCAGTTAAATTACTATTTATCTTGTCAAACTCAGCTTTTACAACTTTATTTTGTACCGGATTAGTACTACTTGCAGATAAAGCATCATCAACAACGGCTCCTTGAGGAATTTCTGTCTTTTTTGCATATGTTGTGTCGATTACATTTCCTTGCGCATCCCGTGTGGCTTTTGTTGCACTTTCAGCGGTTGTGGCTGATTGTGCGGTTGTAGCACTTGCAGCTGTTTTTGCTGTTTCTGCTTCTTTAGCTTTTGCTGCAACTTTAGTGCCGTTTGCATAATTCTGAAATTCTTCTGCAATGGCTTTGTTCTGTACACCTTTGACAGAAGTTAGAGAAAGTTCAGAATCTAAATCAAAATTGACTACATCGGGTGCTTGTGATTCATCGTCAAGTGTTTCTATTTTTTTATTCAATTCGGCGGTTACTACTTTGTTTTGCACTGGGTTCTCTGATTCTGTAGAAAGAGCAGAATCTACTGTAACGCTTCCGCCGCCGCCATTTGGTGCATAAAGGATTGTTTCAACTCCGTCAATCGTAATCTTGCCTATCTGTGTACCCTCTGTCAGCGTAGCTTCTGCTGTCACGGTGCTTCCGCTACCGCTTCCGCCAGTAGGTGCATAAAGCTGATAGGTAGTGCCGTCTACTGTAATTTCTGCAATATTTGTGCCAGTAAGAGTTTTGGGAACTACTGATACGGTACTGCCGCCTGCGGAAGATGTGGGGGCGTAAACATCAAAAGACTGCTCCCCCAAAGTGATAGTTCCTATCTTAATGCCATCAGAAACTGAATTTTCGTATTTTAACGATGGCATATAGATTCTATACTGGTTGCTTCCAACTGTAATCGTTCCAAGCCATTGCCTTCCGTCTGACGGAAACTGCTCTACGCTAACGGTAACCGTATCAATCGCATTATCTCTAAGATATGCTTCCAGTGCCGCAATAGCCGTATCATAACTGTTCATTATTGCCGCTGTGACTGGCGTCGTCTTGGACGGCTTATCTACCCATCCGCTAGGGTATGGTTTTGTAAAAGTCGGTGTGTAATTTGCCATGATGATCTCCTTTAGATATACCTATATTTCATATTTTGACGAGTTCCGTTAAATTCTAAAGTTTCTTTGTCGAATGCATATATCAAGCCATAATAGTTTGAATCCGCGTAATATCCATCAGATATTACATAATAATTATTTTCATCTTCTGCTATCCATATTTCTCTGCTCGTGTATGAAACTCCCAGAGATATTCCTGTGCTAAATTTCTTTATTTCATTTTCTTTTATTTCATATACATCTGCAATTTTGCCGTTGTAATGAACCATTATAATAGAGTTTTTAGAAGTAACGAAACAATGAGGTGATATATCTGTATTTACCATAGATATGCCGTCTACTTTTCCTATATAATTTCTGATCGTAACATACATTGATCCGGTTCCGGTTTTTGGATATATAAATGCTGAGAAAATTACGCCATCTTTGTATCTCGCCATTACTCTTTTTTGGCACATTTTAGTAAGACCCATATTGCTTGTGTTGATTATTTGATAATAAGCATCGCTCGTAGCTTCAATCACTTGTTGCACCTTTGATGATATTTCTTTGTCTACAAGAAGACCTCGTATATTTTCCATCGATGTATTGATGCTATTATATGTTGTCACGTAACTTACATATTTATTTCCTGACAATTCAAATACATTTCTTACTCTTGATTGCCTTGCGCCTTCTACTGCATAGTCAGTAGGTGTTGATTGCTTAATTACTTCGTTTGCATAGTTATATTTGGTTATAACCGCTTGATTTTCAGATGTTATTGTTTGCTTTATATAATAATCAGAAGAAAATAATACATATTGTGGGGCATAATAGTGTGTTCCAGTCGATTTATCCTTTCTTGTATGAGCTGGAACAAAGATTGTAGTATCCTCTGTAAATGTTCCCTGTTCAATTTTTCTAAATACAGAATTTTTACTTAGCGGATAATCTGCAATTCTCATTACAGGTTCGTTTTCAGTATTGGTGCTTGAAAATTTGCTATCCCATTCGATTAGAACAATTCCGTCTTTGCAAGCGTGCAAATAATAGTTATCATAATTATCGCTTGTCAAAAATCCTTTTAAAGTCAAGTCAAGGCACATTTTTTCGCTGTTAAATTTGGCTATATATACATCTTCAAAAGTTTGCTCTTTGGTAGACGGATTGAAATCATACATCGCAACGATACAATATGTTTTGTTATCCCAAGTAGCATAATCATATATTCTGTACAATTTATTTGGGGCATATTCATTATCCAGTTTTTCCCACACAAGCTGACTTCCCTTATACATCTTGTCGTGGTAATGACCTTGAAAATATATCTCTTTATGTGGATTTCCTTGGTACCATATCGTACTTGATTGTTTTCTTGCCATTTCATCAACCTGCCGTTCCCTGAATCAGATAGATTGTGTTTGCATCCGGGCTTGCCGGAAGTGCTGTGACCGATTCTACTTTCAATCCGCTTGCCTGTAACTGTTCCACCTGCTCATTCAGATTTTCAACATTTGATTCAGTGTAGCTTTGGCTGGTCTGTAATTTCTGAATCTGTGTGTTTGTGTAGTTTTGATTCACTTGCGCTTCACTGCCGGATATATGCGTGTTTCCTTTTTCGCCGGTTGCAGACAGCTCATCCATAAGCTGCTGAATGCCAGTCAGTTTTCTATGCAAAATAATAAAGGACATTTCTACCCAAATATCTTTCTGCTGCTGCGCCGAATTGATGAAATCGTAGACATAAAACATTGCTACGTCTCCGCACTCTATATATGGAAGTCCCATTGTCGTGGCTTCAAACGGCTGGTAAGTGAAACCCTCATTTTGATCCATTAGAAGCGTTGCAAGCTGTGTTTTCCATATTCTGTCAAGACCAAATAACAGCTGGTTTCCTTGCACTATATATTTCCGCTTTCCAGTTCCTACATTTCCTTTAGCTTTATCCTTAGAAGAATCACGAACAATGAACCTGTTCAGCGGTTTTATCTTGTATGTCTCGTATGTCGCTTCCTTGTAGTGCGCATAGTGAACGGAATTACTTGCCGAATCAGTGCCAGTAGAATCATCAATACCAGTGGTAGGATACATTGGTAGAAAAGATTCTGCTCCTGGATAAAAAGAATCATCTTCTGTCAGCTGTGTAGGGAAAGTATATGTAAACTTTCCATAGCGATTGATCCTGCCCCATACGCAATTTAACTGACATACAAGTTTAATAAGGTCAAGGTATGTCGTGTTTTCGTCGCTGTATTCCGTTTCAAATTCGATTTCCGACCAATCTTCCTCTGAATACTCTTTAGCCGAAGAAAAATCTTTGTTGCACAGATAAAATGCATCGTTTTTAGTAATCACCGTTCCGTATTTGTATACTCTTGTGCTGTCATATTCTGCCGGCTGATACCACTTTGCAGATTCAAAGCTAATTTCTTTCTGTTTGGTATATACCTTTCTTGCATATACTTTTCCGTGATATTTACACAGTTCTCCACGCTGGTACTTTCTCGTCTGACTGTAAACATAATCGTCAAGACCTCTTGTCTCTATATCATCTGCCGGAAGTGCAACGGTTTCCTGCTCAATCCCCACTTTTCCAAAAAGCCAGTTTCTGAATTTCTTTATCGTGATAGGAAATTTGAGAGTATTGTAGTCCGTCCAGTCTACTTCCCCTTTGACTGAATCTCCCAGCCAATACAAGGCATCATATGCAGTGATTGTTTTCTTGCGCGTATTACTTTTTCCGTCATACTCAACTACGGTTCCGACAAATAGCGGTACGCTTTCTTCGGATCCGCTTGCCTTAATAGAAACAGATATATCGGTGCCGGTTAAATCCTTGGTTACTGGTACACCGTCTATATCAATCAATGTGCCGGATAAATCTATAGAAAATCTGCTACTTTCGCAGCCGATAAATTCAAGATCGTTCCCGGACATAATGCTTTCTTCCAGTTCCATGCTCTCTTGAACAATGTTAGCATTTCCAACAATCAAGTCGTGATCCGGGAATGTTATACTCAATTCTTTGTGGCTGCTACTCTGCAAAAATGCCAGTTTTGTCTTTTCTGTCACATTCAGCATAATTACTACCTCTTAATACCCGATAAATTGCAGTTCGATTTCGTTGTATATAATGTCGTGATCGTCCGCATAGTATATATTGGTCTTGATATCAGGAAGATATACGTCCTGCACCTTGTAATCGCCTATTTCCGGCACGTAAACCGATGCAGTGCACTTCTTCTCAATAGAGTTCGTATACTGCGCTCTAATGCTGTCTATGAGGTTTCTCCATACCACTTCATGCATCATAGGCGGAGTAGAGAAAGTTACATCAACAACCGTATGCTGCAAGGCTGTACGCTGTAGCTGACCGTTAGCGTCACGGTACGAATCCAAGTCTTGTCCGTGAAGAACTACGTCGTATTTTTCTGCCCTCATGTATTTCTTTGGGATTGTATAATTTCCAACTCTGATAAGGTATCCAGCGTATGCCATCGTAAATCTCCTGTTTAAAAAATAGGCATTAAAAAAGCACCTACCATTTCTGATAGATGCCAATTCAACACCGAATTATTTTTTGAAATAAAAAAGGCAGCCTATTTCGACTGCCTTTAAAAGTTATTCAATTTATTGTGAGACAAATACTATTCTGTCATTTCCATAATAGCTGATTGCATATTCAAGTTCCAAATTCTGAACATCGTTCGGTACTTCAAAAAACAAAGAGCCTTGTGTTTCACGTCCTGCGGATAACTGACCGTCAAGACCATTATCCATTTCAAGATATGTCTGATCTACCTTTGAATTATCTGCATAACATTCCCAATCCATTATACTCGATACATTCTTCACATCGTTTGAAATGTTTTCAAACTTAAATGTGAATTTCCAGTATTTGTATCCGTCTTTTGGCTGTAAAAATTCGTTGTCGCTTGTATATTCCTGCGATTCAAGATATGTGATTCTGAAATCTTCTGTTTCAACCACATCCCCTACATGGAATATGTTACTTTTTGCAGATTCCGCAGAAGTATTTGTATCTGTTGTAGCAGGCTGACTTGTTTCAACACTTCCTACTTTCTGTGGTTCATCGTCCTTGTTCGGGCAGGATACCATCAAAACAATACAGGCAAAAAATATAATTGCAAAATAGGAACCTGTATGCTTGTGTTCTTTATCCTTTTTTGCTAAGTCTACTATGGCTACAATAAAACCAATAGGGCTTGTAAACGTGAAAAACGCTAATACAGCCGCCCATGTACTCAATGTACTGTTCTTCATTTTCTTTGGTTTCTGCGGTTTCCATTCCTCGACTTGAATTGTCTGTTGTGACTGTTGCAAAGGGCAACCACAGTTAGGGCAAGTAGCCGCCTTGTCTGATACTTCTTTCCCGCATTCCGGGCAAGTAATAAGTGCCATATTTATATCCCCCTTGTGATTTTTTTCTTATCATATCACAAGGGGAAAAATCTATCAAGCGAAACTGTATGCGTCTTTTCCTGTCCGCTGGTTATAGTCCTTTGCATAACTTCTAGCGGCTTTTCCTACGTCGGACTGACTGATGCCAAACTCTTTAGCAAGAATACCTTGCAGTAGCGTGTTTTGTTGTCTCAGTAGAGCCATTTCATTGCTTGATGCCTGTAAGATTGCTTCTTTAATGCCCGTGATTTCCGCGCCGCCGGCAACCGCTGTCTTTCCACCTACCGTTCCTGCGATTTCTGGTATACCATTTTCGCCAGCCATGAGCAAGCTGTACTGCTTTGGAACATAACCGCCGCTTGCAAAAGTCGGTATTTTGCCGAGGTCGATATGTGTGCCACCGAATAATTCCTTGCCAGCAATATTGATTGGCGGTATATCGAACGATAGCTTCTCGTTCAGCCACGTTGCGAATTTGTTCCATATTTCTTTCAGACCGTCAACCGTAGCTTGCCATGCGCTTTTAACGCCTAACTTTATGTTATCCCATGTCAGCAGAAAACTATCTTTTACATTGTTCAGTTTCAGTTTGATATCGTCGCCCCATGCTCCCATAGCCGCGCCGAACTGTCCGTCAGCAAAAAGACCTTTTACCTCATTGTACTTGTCTTTAAAAGGCTTCATAAAATTATCTTGCGACTGCGATACTGACAAGAAACCATCGTATATATCTTGCCCCCAAAGAGACATAGCTTCTCCGAATTGACCGTCAGAGAACATTCCTCTCACTTCATTCAGCCCATCTTTAACAGGCTTCATAAGTTGGTCTTCTGATTCTGAAACAGCAAGAAAACCGTTGTAGATATCGTCGCCCCAAAGTTTCAACGCTTCTTTCCACGAACCATCAGAAAAGGAATTTTTGATTTCTGTCATTTGCTCCGAGAATGACATATCTATTTTTTCGCCTGTTAGTTTTTCATTTAGCCACTGACCTAAATTCCATCCTGCTATTGCCGCGGCTATTCCTGCGAATAATGTTTCTGCTATTAAGGTGCCTGCTGCAATTATTGCCTGCATACCGCCAGCAGAAGCTATTGCCATGTTTATTGTGGCTCCAATTTTTGCGCCGATTCCTGCAAATATTCCGCCGACCTTGGTTAAAATAGTTTTTCCTACTACAGACCAAGTCGCTTCTACTCCCAATTTTGAAGCTATTGCTTTGACAATTACCTTTGATGCTTTTTCTCCCAACCATTTTTTGAATTTTTCAGAAAACAGAAGTTTTTTTATTCCTTTGATTGTAATGACACCAAGAATAATTGAAACTGTTTCGAGATCAAGTTCTCCTAGGAAATCAGTAATTCCTTTTAATACATTTTCCCACTTTATCTTCTTGATTGCCGTAGTAAGAGTAGTCCATATACCATGTACCCATGTATTGACGGTCTTTCCGAATGCTGCGAAATCAAACGTGTCAAAAAACTTATTGATTCCTTTTGCAATCGAATTGCCTAAGTTTTTCCAGTTAAATGTCGTTCCGAATGAAAGCGCGGCATAGATAGCTGTGTTAAGTGCGCCAGCAATGGTTTTTCCGACATTTCCGAAAAGTCTTGGACTGATAAGACCATTTAAAAACTGTGCAAGACCTGTACCGAACGCTTTTGCTTTCTTATATACTTTATCCCATTTAATGGATTCCATAGCTTTTGACAGGCTATTCCCGATATACTTTCCAAGTCCTTCAAGCGTTTTTATCTTGCTCTTGTAAAAACTTTCCGTTTCCTTAACATTGAATTTCAGATTGCCGCCAGATGCACCGCCAGTAGCGCCACCAGCACCGCTTCCCTTTCCAGTTCCGCTGTCGCTGCCTTGGTTTGTTGTAAGATTGTTTAACTTATCAAAGCCCTGCAACTGCTGTTTTAGCTTTTTAGCATTATCTGCCGCTTTCCCTGTGTTTGCCGCTAAATCATCAGCACTTCCAGCCGCCGTGTCGTAATCTTCTGCTATTGCGCCGGACTGCATTTCAATCTTCCAACCAAAAATAACCCCAAGCGCATTTACAACAGTTTCAGAAAACTTAATTACAGCTTGCATAGCCGTATTCAGTGCCTTGACAAGTGGTTTAAGCATATTGATAAAAGCATTGCCCCAAATAGCCCCAAGCGCCTTAAACTGCTCTCGCAAGATACGAAGCTGGTTCGCCCATGTATCTGCAGTCCTAGCGAAGTCCCCCTGCACATTCGCTGTATTCTGCATTACGTATTGGTATCGAAGCATTGTCTTTTCCATCTGCGTCATAGACGAAATATCCGCATCAAGACCCTCTTTTAAAGCCCATTCTTTCAATGTGGCATTTGTGAGGTCGATACCATATTTTCTCATTGGTTCTGTCTCGCCAGTGAAAATAGACTGCAAATTCTGCTGCACTTGGCTTTGCTCTACATTATAGAAAGATGCCATATCAGCGGATAACTTCGTCAACGCAATAGACATATCAGACATTTTCTGAATAGGTACTCCCATTGCGATACCCATTGCCTGATACCTACTTGCTGTCTGCTTTGCAGTCAACTCAGAAATACCATACTGCTGTATTGCATTTTTCGAGAATTTTTCAAGCGAATCTGTATATTGCCCGAACGTATTGACAACTACGTTTTGTACTTCTGTCAAAGCAGATGATATGTTGATCGCTTCTTTTAACTTCCCAGCTCCGCGAATCAGAAGCCAGTATGAAGCGTATAGTTTTCCGAAAGCGGATGCTAGTGAAAACGTATGTTTTTTAGCTTTTACTGCCGTAGAACCAAAAGAGGTAAAGTTATTCGCAAGTGCCTTTGCCGCATTGCCGCCGGATGCCCCAGTACGCGCAAATTGTGCAAGCGCGTTAGTCATATCTATAAGATTTTGACTTACCTTTGGTGCGCCGGAAAGCGTTGTAATAAGCTGTTTCATAGCTTTAGCCAGTTTAGGTATATTGTCAATGGCTTTTGTGCTTGACTTATAACCAAGCTGTGAAATCGCTTTTGCAAGTGCTGTAACTCTGTCAGATGCACCAGAAGCGGTCAGCGGTGTTAAGGCTTTTCCGAGCATACCGATTGCAGATGCAGAGCGGTTCAAATTAGCCGTGTCAATGCTTGAAATTTTTGTGATTCCATTAGCAACTCTCGTAAAATCTGCCGTTTTTACCGTGCTGATTCCAGCCATAGCATTAGACAGCTTTGTTACTCCATTTGACAAACCGTTGAGACCGCTTGTATTTACGCTCATAAGAGAGTTTGACAGCCTAGTAAGATTGTTTACCAGTTTATCTAATGCGTTATTTGCTTGTGTTGCCTGCGCTTTTATAGCAATCTCTAAGCTATCTACTTCTGCCATACTTCCACCAACTTTCCGTAAATTAAAAAAAGCGGCATGGAAATCCACACCGCTCTAAATTTTGTTGTCAATTAGTTGCTTTTAGGTAACTGATTGTTACCACTCCGCACTTCTTATCGACTTTTATTCCCACTTTCTTCTGAAATCTTCCTACCGCATTTGCCGTATCTTTTCCAAAAATTCCGTCAATGTCTTTGCGTACAAGAAAACCGTGATATACAAGCTCGCATTGAAGCCACTTAACATCCTCTCCGCGTTGACAAGGTACTGTTTTTTTCAACAGTCTGCGCGGTTCCGGGTAATTATTTCTATGTGATACAGCGGCGGTATTGTTTTCAATATCTTCATACCAAATACTTAAATCCACTTTGCCATATACGCCGCCTACAGTTCCTTTGGACGTGTACTGCCATCCGACCATATTACCGCTAACCACAGGCTGACGGTTGACATTGTACTTGCCATCATTGATACCGTATTTTGCAATCCACAGCTTACAATCTACTCCGCCATAAGGTAGAATGTATTTGTTATAAAATGCGTATCCAGTGTAAACACCGAAGTCATATCCTGCGGCAACAATGATATCTCTGTAAGCTCGTATGATGCCTATAAGAGCCGCTCCAAGCCCCTGTTGGCACTTGTCCTCTACATCGAGCCATACGGTCTTTTTTCTTCCGTTTAGATGCTCTAATACTTTCTTGGCATCCGCCTTTGCTTTTGCAACTGTAGTCGCATAACTGTAGTTGTATACGCCAATCACAGGAACACCGGCATTTTCTGCGTTTTTGTAGTTGACCTCGAAAAACTTATCTTTAGCAAGGTTTTTCCGCATAATCTTTAAGATTGCGCCATCAATGCCTGACTGTTTTACCAGTCGCCAATTTATTGAACCTTGATATGATGATACATCAATTACTTTCTTGCTCATTTTTGGATTTCTCCCTATGATTTATATTGAAATTTGCTTGCATTGCCAAGAGTTTTGCAACAAACAATTCTCTTTGCTTTTGCATTTCTTCCTCTGACATATTTTGCTGATTTTCCATTTCTTCAAGAATCGGTCGTTTTAGATATTTGCTCTTAGATTTTCTGCCATTCAGTGCTATGTCTATCGAAACAAAAACAGCCGATTGCGTATAAATACCGTTTAGCCAGTTCTTATAATCATCTTCTTTTAGCTTGGCTTTGTATCCGGCAAAAATAGAATCAAGTTTACGTGGGTTTAGTTTCCAAAACTGTTCCCACGTAACACCCATTACATACGCCTGCGGAAATACTTCTTTTTCAAGCAAATCTCTTAATTTTTGCTTCTTTCTTTTTTCTCTTCTTTTCCCTGCTCCGACGTACTCTCTGCATTTTCCGTTTCCGTTGTCTTGCTGAGAGCGCGAAAAAAACTGCTGTTTTCAACCTCTTCTGTCATAATATCTATAACATCATCCAGTTTTCCACCAGCTACAATATGTGCTTCAATTTCTTTCCCTGCCGCTTCTTTGCTAATATCAGCACAGCAGGCAAAATACGCACGTACCATTGACATAGGGCGTTCATTTGCCATTTCCAGTGAAACACCCATATCTTCAAGGTCGCAGGCTGTATTGTAGTCAAGTTCTTTGGACTTATATTCTTTTCCATTTAATGTAAAATATTTCATTTTGTTACCTTTTCCTTTCCCCCTATGTTTTTCACATAGGAAAGGGGCAGTCCGTAGACCGCCCTTTACTATTTAATACTTATCAATCTCTGGCTCGGCTGTTTCTTCATCATAACCAGTCAGCACAGCCTTGCTATTACTCATTTCCGACTGGCTATTTATTCCCCCGGTGTAAAAGCTACCTTTGTATCCATTCCCTTGTATTCTTCAACCGTTAAGTTCATTTCAACCGTAAGAAGTTCATTTTGCCCTATTTCCGGCTGTGGAAATGCCGTAGGCGGCTGTGCCACAACGAAAAACGCTTTTTCAAATTCGGGAATGATTGTCTCATACCACATTCTCTTGCCGTCTGTGAGTGCTTCGTAATCAGAGATAAGTTTTTCCCATTCTGCGACCGTTTCCGCTGTAAAATTGATCGTTACCGGGAAAGAACCGCCTGTGTCGCCACGCCCACGTACATATCTTGTGATAAAATCTTCAACCGCGGATGCGTCAATCTGCTCAGTTTCGATTGCGATACCGCCGATCGCGTTGATACGGGTAAGTCGTGTAAAAGCCGTAGGTTTTGTTCCGGCTGTTGTTTCTACTCCATAACCAAAAGTAATTCCAAGTGTGGAAACTCCTGCTGATGCCATGTTGTATACCTCCTTAATTTTTTATAAAAAAATAAGACCTTTCGGTCTATTGATCTAATAATCTGTCATTTGCGGCTATTAGCCGCCTAAATCTTGCTGTACTTCGATATATCTTTTCTTCTGAATCAAACTCTGGCATTGATATTACTTCAAATCTCATTCGCTTAAATACGTTTGCTACTATGGCAAGTATTTTTTTTGCGTCTGACTGCTGTGTGTTGACAATCACATCTACTTGATATGTAGCTGTTACAGCATTGATTTCCTGACCGTCAATAGTCTGCCCTTTTTCCGTGCCGCTCATTTCGTGCACGTATATGGTCGGAAATATCGTTCCTGCCAGTCTGCTTTTCAAATTTGTAATCGTGATTCCCTTTTGGAATTTCATGTTTGTAAAATTCTGCTTCAATACAGGGATAGCAAAAGAGTTAAGGTTACTGATTATCCTTGTTTCATTGTCAAAAACCCATAAATTATCGATTTCCACTGAATACCTCCTTTGCCGTTTCAACCACGATTTTTTCAAGCTCCTGCGCCGTGTAGTACATAAATGGTCTGCTTGGCATACCTTCCGTGAACCACCACTCTCCGTTATCGTCTTGATAAAACCAACCATACCGACCATCTGCTAGCTGCCTGATTGTCTTACCGCTTGCATACTGCCAGTCAACACCTTCCGGCAATTTGCCGGGATACGGCGATCTTTTACCGACAATGCCAGTACCAAACTCTACGAACATTGCATGATCTGTACCAGCTACTACCGCCCATATACCGCCGCCTTTTACACTTCCTTTGTATTCCGCATGAACACTTGAAATCAGTTCTGTAGTGAATATGGCATCAAGGTCTGCTAATTGCAGTCTTGCGATCTCTACGCCTTTTTCTGCCAGCTTTTCAGCCAATAGCTGACATTTATATGTCAAGTCATTTTGGTATGCCTTAATTTGGCTTATAGCGTCTTGTACGGACTTCTGTGATAGAGTTATAGTGATTTTTTTTGCCATATCCTACTGCTCCGCATTTTTAACATTCTTTTGTAGCAGATACAGGTCAACTGTCAATCCTTCGTCTGCTACGCCTTTGACCATGTAATCTGCGGTCGTAGCATCTACCATAGGTTCGCCATTGATAACCGTGTAAACAACTTCTGACTTTTTCCATATCAGAGCCCCGACTTTCAGCGGAAACTCTTCTTTATCAGTGACAAGCTGTGCATAATTTGTAGAATCGTCAATACCAAATTCCTTCGCAAGCACTTCGTTTAGCTTGTTGTTGATGGAAGAATAAAAAATAACAGGAGCCGAATAAGTATCTATCGTATCTCCTGTCAGTTTTGGTATTTTGTTTCCATCATCATCAAGATATGGAACAAATAGACCATCTTCTCCCATATAGCCCTCATAAGCTATATTTCCATCAGAATCCAGTTCGTATTTTGGCTGTTGACCTGTCGGAAGTGCATATGTCATTTTCTGCTTGTTGATATCAAGTGACATTACTCTACCTCTGGAAGCCCTGCTACGCTAGTAAGCAATGACAATACTCCAGCCAGCACAGACGCGGATAAAACATATTTCCAGTCTACAGCTCCCATGGCTGCCGCTGTTCCGATTCCTGCGATAGCTGCCTGCGCAATAGTCTTAATTGCTCTAATTCCTGCGGCTTTAGCCCACTGTTTCCAATCTCTCATACTATCATTCCTTTCCGTTTAATCTTTCTTCAATACCATCTAGCCTGTGATGAGCAGAAGCGGCACTTGATTCGATTTTTGCTATCCTTGAATCGTGTTCCGCCAATTTCTTTGTCATTTCTGACCTTTCATCTTTCATCTCGTTGATGGTATCTAATATTGCATCCAGTTTCATATTGATTCTTGTGTTTTCTTTCACGCGATCTTCAATATCTTTTGTATCTGTACGCTTGTTGCTTTTCAATCCCATAAAGACGGAAAAACCTAGTGATAACACGCTTATAATGATTGCTGTTGATACCTCAATAGTCATCAATCATATACCGCCTTTCTTTTTTGTTGGCACACCGCCCACCGCCCTTAAAGTGTGCCGCCTGCTACCGCATCCGCATAGCAAACACGGTAACGCACAATCTTCTATAAGACTTTGGCAAACGGATATACGCCAACGAACAGCTCACTTCGGTTTCTCCAATTACGGCTTACACCGTTTTCGGAGAAACTTGACATAAATTCCTCGCCAGCTTGCGACATATCATACACAACCAAATTCACAATAACTGCTTCGTAGTTTTTAAGGTCATCCTCGATTCTATCTGACGTATATGTGCTTGGATAGTTCCGCATAGCCACAATATCCTGCTTTGCCTGTTTGATTAACTGCTCAATCAGTGGATTATTCTGCGGCTCGTCAAATACAACAACGTCGGAAGTAGTTTCGTCCTCATTTGTAACCGTCTCAATATGAAATTGTTTCAGCCGGATTTTAACCTGCTCCAAAATGCTGTATTCTGCCATGATTACCACCTACGATGCAAACCTGTTGATTAAGATTTGTTTTAACTCTGTACCCGTCTTTTCTTCTGCATCTTCGATACCTTCTGATTTCGCTAGCGATTGCAGATCCGCTGTGCTCATTCTGTTTATTTCCGTCTTGGTATATACCGGCTTATTCATGAAATTATCAGAGGGAGTAGAATCAACTACTCCCTCATTGATTTCTTCAAAAGGCGCATACCAAGTACCGTTATATTTAACAGCATGGTCGTATTTCATAAGCAACCTCCTAGTAGCACTTGATTACATATGTGCTATCCATTCTTTCATAGGATGGCAGAACGATTTCTGATACAGTAGTTTTTGTCTGTACTGGATCTTCTGATACTGTAACTGCTACCGCAACACCTGTATTAACGATGGATACATCTGCTGTAGATTTACCCATCAGTGTCCTCTCTTCCGGTGTGGTACCGTACCATGTATTACCAAGAGCGCCACTTGGGATAAGCGTAGCAAATCCATCCGGATAGAATTTCTCGACCGTTCCATCTTCTTTTTTGTACTGTTTTGCATATACAATAATTCTGATGCCCAGCTCGTTTGAGAATACCTCTTTGACACGGTTATCATTCATGAAGATGTTTGCGGTTGTGTTCTGCGCAAGAATTGCTGACTTGATCTTTGCATTCTGCTTTAAGTAGTCCATTGTCTTACGAGACACGATCATGATTGTGGGTCTTTCGCCTGTTGCTGCTTCTACGGCATCTAATCCTTTTTGAACGTCTGCCATAGGTTCAGAATTTGTTGTATCGCTCCACTTATCAGTGCTAGTTGAAATTGAAGCAAAATTGTTTTGTTTGTATGTGTTTTGCGGATCGTAGTTGTATGCATATGTTGCACCGTTTGCCTGAATAGAAATCTTTGGATTTCCGTCTGCTGGAGCCAGTAACTGCATAATCATTCTTTCTGGTACAACATTTGCGCCATCAACCAGCGTATTGGCATCATCAAAAATTCTGCTTAAGACTTCCGTTGCATACGGATCTGTGCTGTCCTGCGCGCGCATGATTTCCTGCTCGTCTGATTCTTTTATAAGCATTGATTCACGGAAAAATGCCATTTCTGTTTCAGTCAGCTGGAATCCTTCACGGCTTCTTAATGTCGATACTGCATCAAAATTTGATGGTGCAAGAGAAACAGGCAAACCTTTTGAGGTTTTGATCCATTTCAGATCAAGTCCCATTTTCTTTTTCGCTGGAAACAATCCAGCGCCGAGATATGCAATCTTATTACTTGCAACTTGCGTCTGTACTAACGCAATGTTTTTAGCGCTATATACATCTCTAATATTCATTATTTCCTCACTTTCTACCGCTATCTATCTGCGGTTAGCAACTATCTCTAATCAATAGCCGGTTACTAATTATTCAAAAACAATCAACGATAATGCAGTCTTTACTGCATCGGCGATTGTGATACCTGCATTTGCGTTAGCATTTGCGGTGTTTACACAAGCAAATGCCTTAACGATTGTTCCGTTAGGGTTTTCTTCATATACATCTGTAAGTAAAATACCAACCGGTGCGGCATCGTTAGCCGAAACGCTATCACCCTCTGTTGTTCTTCCGTTTACGAATTTTCCGTCTGCTGCAATCGGACTACCTGCTTTGCAAACACCGTCAGTAAAAGCACTTGCATCAAGAGTGATTTCCTCAAACAGCTCTCCACCCAGCTTTCTTTTCAAGATTTCTTTTTGGGTTGTAACAATTTTGTTCTGTACTTTCATGATTAACCTCCTACTTTAAATATCCATCTACAATCGCTTTGGCTGCTTCATTTGTTCCAGCCAGTGTTTTTCCGATTGCTTCTGCGGTTTTTTCCGCTTCTGTTTTATCTTTTCCGCCGCCTGTGCTACCACCGCCCGGAATATCCTGTTTACCAGCGATTTCTTGTTCTTTCGCCTGTGCTGCGGCGGTTTCTTTTTCGGACATAATTTTTCCAAGAGCAGCCGTATCAAAGCTCCCATCGTCTTTGACAATCGTTTTTGCCTGTTCTGCTGTTACTTTGAAATCGGTCATAGCCTTTTCACGTAAATCTCTAATAGCATTATTTTTCTGCAATTCTGCGATCTGCTGATTAGCTGTGTCTAATGCCTTATTTGCCTTTTCAAGCTCTGTCAGATTTCCAGCCTGCAATTCGTCAAGCTGTTTCTGTAAACCATCTGCCGTGTCAGCTTTAGCCTTGTAGCCATCTGCCCTGTCTTTTTCTTTCTGCGTTTCGTCGTTTACCTGATTCAGATAGTTTGTGATTTGCTCATCTGTAGGCTCTGCCACTCCGATTGAAATAAGGTTCTGTTTTGCCTGTTCTCTTGTCATGATTACCTCCGTTACTCACGCTTTTGTTGTCGCAGGTTGCTCCTGCCGAGTTCTCCTATTTCACGCATAGGTGCAAATTTTATAAAATAAAAACAGCTACCGATTATTACTCGGTAACTGCTTTTTCTGCTGTTTATTCATTTGATTTACGATTTCTTTTGCCTTTTCCTGCTGCGCTTCTGCATCATCAATAGTCTTATATAGATTTTCGAGATACGGTTTTGATAAGTTAAATGTCTTTTCCGCGTCTCCCCAAAGACCAACAGTAGTTATGGCAATAAGAGGATGTATGCCGGCTTGCAACAATACTGTAAGCGTCTGTGCCTTAGTGTACATATTATCTTGCGGACTGTGATTGATCTGGACATTAAAATCTCTTATAGATAATTTCAGATCAATTCCTGCAATTTTCAGGACATTCAATGCAACATATGCCAGCTTCTTTTCTGCCGATTTTACAATAGGGTCTTTCAATTTTGCTCTTGTCTTTGAAAAATCCCATCCATTACGAAGTTCGACGGCTCCCTGTGTATCTCCGCCGGTGTTTCCCTGTTTATTTGGAATTGCCAAAATTGACAACGTATTATTCCATAAGTCGTCTTTAGCCACTTGGCACTGTGTTTGATCCAGTTCCTGCGTCATAATATCCACATCGGACTTATTATCAGAATTATTTGATTTTACAGTAAGCGCATGGCTTTCTTTCATTTTTTCAAATTCTTCTTGATCTATGTCGCAATTTATAAATTTGATCCAGTATTGTACAAACTGCTCTACTCCGTCCATTCGATTAGACTGCATATTATTGATTGCATCCAGCATTCCAATAACAAGTTCGATATCCGATATCCTTTCGTGATTGTTCGGAAATTCAACAATCGGAATCGCGCCATATGTATGCAATTTTGAGTATTCCAGTTTTCCATCAACTATTTTGAAAGATTTTGTATCAGAAAACGCCAGTTTATACATTTTACCGTTTTCATCTTTCAACTCTTGAACTACTAAAAGAGCTTCTTCTGTTCCCTCTTGATAAATTGCAAAAGTGTTCATTGGAGTAGGTGCCACAATTCTCAACGGTACTTCCCCTATGAACGGCTGTATTGCCTTGAATGATGTACCAGTTGCAGATTGCCATTCGCCAGCTTTGATATCCTTTTCTTGTTTATTAGCATCTGCCATAAAATCATTGAGCATATCCACAGCCTTGTTGATTACTTTATCATCCTTTCGGCTAATGAATTGTATCGGCTCTCCGTATGTCTGACCCACTTTGAACTGAACAATTTCGTAGGCATGATTTTCCACGATTCTGTTTGTGATATCTTCGTTTGTTACCTTTTGTCTATACAGAATCGGTTGATCTCCCTTGTAGTAGTCCCATAGATATTTTATTACTGTTTTGTTGTAATAAAATGCACCGATGCAGTTTCCGATTACTTGTACGACATTAGCTTCTGTTATCTGCTCAACATTCGTATATGCAATTTTTCTACCGTAACATCCTTTTACGATGTCCTGTAAAAATCTTCTGTTCATACACACCTCTGCATCAGATAAACGTCATTCCGCTTGTTGTCTGTCTTACTGGTAACGGCTTTACTTCAATATCTCCTGTCGCAACCCTGTACACGATTTTTTTGTTGCATTTTTTACATTTCACAACGATATCTATTTGGGATCGTCCATCGTATGTAGCCACTTTGCGACCGCATTTAGGACAATATATCTTCTTTTCTTTCATAAAATTCTCCATGAAAAAAGCACCGCATTACTGCGATGCCTTTTCAAACACTTGTTACGAGGGGATATGAGAAAACACTTATACTTTTTCACATTGCCATAATACCACATATAGGGGTGGAAGTCAACTATAAATACAATATATTGTGCCATGTTTTTTTTCAAATTCTTTGATTGCTGTTTTTTGTGCCTTTTTTACTGCACTTGTTGTTATATTTCTTTCTGTAGCAATTTGAGGTACGCTTTTGAAAAAAATATATTTGTCAAAAAGCAATTTTCTGTAAGATGGATTATCCAGCATTCTTATTTGCATTTTTATTTTTTCTTTTAAGTTGACATATCTATCTGTCAAGTAATCGATTTCCTTTTCCTTTTCTATAATTTCATTCACAATATCAGTATATTTATCAAAATTAGGGCTTGTCTGAACGCGTTCTTTGTTTTCAACGGAAGATATGCTCATATGTCTAATTTTGTACTGTGATAATTCTAACAGCTTTTCATTTATCAGATCATTCAATGTTCCTATTTGATTCAAATATTCTTTCGTTGTCATTTCAATACCTCCTAAATGGATTTATAGCTGCTTCTACCTTTGCGACCTTATTTCCTTTTGTCATTCTCAAAGCAAAATTTGAGAAAACATCAGGAACATCATCTAATTGCTTTTTCCCACTGACCGAATATTGCTTTAGTAAAGACATCATTACTCCATATGGTTCGTTTGGCTTGTAAAGTGATGAATCCTTAAAAATAATGTGCTGCAAAATCCAGTTAGAGCACTGAAATATGCGCGCTTCTTTGTTTGTTTCAGTAGGCGTGTCTGTAATATTACAGATCCATCCGACTGATTCCACGCGTTTATTAACCTCCATTGCTACGCGATCTCCGCCGGCGTTGCGCTCAAACTCACATTCCTGCACTTGATTATTCACAAGCACTCCTGCAGCATTTCTGTATTGCGCTTCATAATCTGCCGTGTTGTCGCACACGCAGTCTACGCAATAGTAATCTTCTCCGTACTTCTGCAATACTGGTAACACAAAGTAATCTGTTCCTTTGCCTTTCGTATCACATTGTGCGGTAATAATCTCTGGTTCTCCATGTGGCAAATTAAGATAACGTCTGATTTTGTCATCCGGAAACAGTAATCCCTCACGCTCAATAGGCTCTTGCTTGTACAAGCATTTATAAGATATTTCATCCATCAACAATTGCTGATCGGCAAAAAACTCTTTTGTGAAGCCACCAAACTCATAATTAAAATTACTTTCTCCTGTTACCGGGTCTACATCAGGAACCGCAATAACTTTTACCCTTGGATTTCCGGCATACATATTTTGAATACGACCAATAACATCATGCACAGACCACCTTGTGGCAATATGAATTTCCTTACACGGTTTTCCTTCTGAATCCTGTGTCTTTCTTTGCCTTGCGTCTACCGCATATTTATCCCACAATTTATCAAGTATTGCTGGATTTAATGCTTCTTCTATGCCACCGATCATATCGTCAACCAAAAGAAACTTGGATGCGCGAACCTTACCGGCATTCTTACTTCCAACTGACGTACATTGCATTGATGGAAACGGCTTATATTTTGATACATTAAACTGTTCCATTTTTGCGTCTGTTCTTGTGACGGAAAGATTTGGAAATATTTCATTCCAGGCATAATCATCTTCATTGGTTACAATATCAAGAGTTCCATCATAAAACATTCTTGTAATATCGCCGCTGTGAGAATAGAACAAATTGAAATCTTTCGGATACCAACCTATAACTGCTGTTGCAAAGAATTTTTCAATCGTAGTTTTCCCGGCTCCCGGAATAAGACTTATGCACAAAATATTGTATTTATCATCTATCATTCCTTGCAGACCATCTACGAGACCTATTTTTAAAAGCTGTTTCCTGCGTGGCATATAAAATCGTTCTTTTGGTTCTCTTTTCTTTTCTATGTACTGAAAATAGCTGTCAACTACTTTGTTTTGTGCTTCAAGTAGCACTGGCTCATAATATTTGTCAATCAGATCATATCTGGTCTTGTTATCAAAGGAATATTTTTCTAAATCCCATATCGTGCCGCCTGTTTTATCCATACAGAAACGCTCTATAATTCCCTTAGACCGCTCCGTAAGCCGTAACCCATACTCAATATCCTTTTCTCCGTTTATGGCTACCTTGCACGCTTCTACGTATGCATCAATGACGAATTCATCTATGCCATGAACCTGTATAAAATTTTCATATTCTTGGACTGCTTGCATCAGATAGTTTGATGCCATAAGAAAAGCACCTCGCTTCACAGCAAAGGTTCTTATAGACCTCTGCCTATAATTTTTCTAGGATAGCGACTAACTTCATTTGTTAGCCGGTAATTTTATTTTGTTAAAAAGCGATTATGTCTTTCTCTAAACTGTCAATCGGTCTTGTCATTTCGATTTCTGTACCATTTAAGTCTTTTGTTCTAAGGCAAACTTCTATAGTGGCAACCTTATTTCTATTATTAAGCCATATTTCTGTTTTGTCATCCTCAAACGGATAGCACTCCCGCATCTTTTCAATGCATTTATTCATTTCTGTTATCTTCATAATATCACTCCTAACAATTTATCTTGATTCCCTCTGTCAACACTTCTGTCTTATCTTCATTCAGAATCACATTTCCATTTTCGTCAGTTTTATTCCATTGAGCATCTACGGTAATCATAGGTTTCTCGTTTACATGACCGATAAAACGCAATTCCATATCGGTGCATCTTACCTTTTTACCGTCAATATAAACCTGTGCAAATTTCCCATCAGATGTTATCATGATTTTTGGCTTTTCTACCTCAATCGGATTGCATTTATACATTGATTTCCAAGAATCTTCGTACCACTTATCCATTTCAGCAATAACGCTTTTTGCGCAATACACCGGTTTACTCATAGTTTTTGTTCGGCTACATAATACTTCTTGATAGCTTTCGATAATAATTCTGCAAGCGTCACCATTGTATTCATAATCCTTATAAAACTGATAAAATGATTTTAGATTCTTAATGAATTTAATTAGTGTTTTCATTCCTCATAAACCTCTCAAAATCTCTTTTACACTTAGGGCATAACTCATATGTTCTTTCGTGAAATCCATATCTTCTAGCATTCCTGATTTCAAGACACATATCATTATCTTCAAAATAAGGAACCATGTCTCCACACATTCCGATTGGCTTAAATTTAACTTCGTTCCAGCTTTTAGGTATTATTTCTTTTCCGCACCTGTCGCAAGTATGCCATTCTTTTTGATGTTTCATTCTTCCACCTTTCTGTGCGGATTAAAAAATTCTTTGTCCTGTCCGATTCCAAGATGTTCTCTCAACGCAAAATTAGTTATCCTCTCTCGATTAAAAGAATTGCTGACAATATAACTTGCTAACTCCCCATCTTTCCATCCGTCCGTACCTGTCATACAATCATAAATCTGTTTATATTCTCCGGTCAGCTTTCCAAATTCAAACCATCCCAAGTCAAGTGTCACTCCATAATCATAAAATCCCCTGTCACACCACTTTCTGACATAATACATTAACTGCTTGTATGAGAATCCGAGCCTTTCAAAAATATTTCCAATAGTTCTTATGCTCAATTCTCGGTCACTTAAAAACAATTTTCTTTTCTGTTCATTCACGCAAGCTCTAAAAAATATTTCTTCTAATGGCTTCACTATTTCACCAACTTTCTACCGCAGATAGGGCAATAATTGATATCCATTGTTCCTGGGCATCCGCTGTCTCCTGTATTTATGTACAAGAAAATTGTTCCGTTTTCATTCGCAATAAAATCCTCTTGCGTCATAAGTGCATCCAAGAATCCTGTTTTAGCATCAACTATTTTTCTACAAAAATCGCACATATTACACCTCAATCAACGTAAATTTTCGTTTTGTTGTCTGCAAATTTCGATGCATTATGCCGTTCTCGTCTCTATATGCGTCATTCATAGAAGATATTCCGTTAAATTCAACATCACCTAAGTATACCAGATACTCTTTGTCTGCCACTCGTAATGTTCCATAAGCGTCTTGATTTTCAAACTTGGCATTAAATCCATCATAATTGTATGGTGTGCCGCAATACGGACATTTTGTATGCGCTGTATCTATCGGTGCACCACAATTTATACAATTTTGTACCATACAGCTAGCACCTCGCAATCGTTGTGTAGATGGTTTTAGAGAAATACAGATAACCAACAACTTATTTCCTTTTTCGGTTTACATGTGAAAACGCCGACAGCAGGAATCGAACCTGCACAACAATTTTGTTGGATAGCTTAGCAAGCTACTGGAATACCTTTATCCCATATCGGCAATTTTATTTGCCATACCTATGATTCTTTAAGTTTTGTGGTTTCCGTATTATCAAATATTATTCTCATAGATATGGCTTAATCGAGACTTCATGCCTAGCTGATATTGCACAGTATGGAAACCTTAGCATACTTCCGCAATACTTTCTTTTCACCGCTTTACTGGATTTTGCAAATACAATAATCCGCTCGGCAAGTTGAAAAACAATTATTCTTTTAATCCCCATAAGGGAATCCCATACAATAATCATCAAAGCTCCCTCGCTTTGCGCAATTATTTGTTCTAGGTTTTAACCTATAGTTGGCAAGGTGGAAATCGAACCCACGACAAATCGGTTAATAGCCGACTGTTCCGCCATATGCCAAATAAAAGTGTGCCTTATAAACCACTCATATACTTCCGGCGCACGATAGCCTGCCGTGCAGAAATGGGGCTAGTAGGAATCGAACCTACGAATGCAGCAGTCAAAGTGCTGTGCCTTACCGCTTGGCGATAGCCCTATGCTGTGAGTGGATAAGCACTAACCGCCCACAAACCAAAAATATGTGAAAGGAGTGCAGCCTTTAACTGCCGTGTGATGAATCACGGGTCGGTTTTCACTGCCAATGTCCGGCGGCGCGTCATTTCCGCCGATACCCACCAAGCCTTGTGGCGGCTCTTTAATCAGCTTTCCGCTAGTGGGTCTTAGGGGTGTCCGAAAAATGGCTAATAATTCAGACGAATCGAGACAGCCGGAATCGAACCGGCATCTGACAGAGGGTTTGAGGGGGTTAAGGCTGCCAATGCTTTCCGTTTGCACCATGTCTCGTTGTATAGGGCTTGAAATACAGCCCTATGGGGTAAAATGCTATATTATGTGTGTTATTAGTTACTATGTGATATAAAATAAAACCTTTCCTTTCAGACCGCCCTTTTAGGGCTTCTCGCAATCTCTTTCATTCTGAACCACCTGCCTTTTCTCTATGTCTCATTTGACATTCAAGCATCTGCCGGATATTTGTTCTCGGCTGCCTTATGCCATGTCCTTGCTTAAATAATTCACATTGCAGCAGTTCCGCACATTTTGTACATTCATCGTTTATCTGTTTTCCTGCTATTTCCATTACTTTTCCTCGTAGTCCACACAACAGAAATTATATTCCACGAAATCTGCTACATATTCGCTTGAATCGTTGCAGCATACATATCCTTGCATTTTGTCATATTCGCCGTATCTGCAATTCGCGCAACGCTTTTTCTTGCTTCCAAATCCATTGTCCGTATCATCAAAGTACATCAGATATCTCCCTCCGACCTGTGCAACGATTTTTCTTCCGAAAATCCATCGGGATATCTTGCAATCAGCTTATCGATGTTGTACTGCATCACATCGTCAAGGTTCAGCCCGACTGACGAACAATATTCTGCAATAAACCAAAGAAGATCAGAGATTTCGCTCATGGCGTGGTGCCTGTCAAACTCATGACCTTGGTATTTCTTTTGATACAGGCTGTGCAGCTCTCCAATTTCTCCAACCATGCCATGGAGCGCGTGCATTTCGCAGTCCTTATTTGTCAGATCCTTATTGATCGTCCTAGCAGCCAGTAATTGGTATTCATGCCCTGTCATTTACTTTATCTCCTGTATATAATTTTGCATATTGCCATACACTTGGCGGATCCTGTTGTGTCGTATAGCTTGTTCTTCCATTTTTCCATGCGTAAACTTTCCCATCGTGATAATATGCGAAGTGCCTTTTAAACCATTTGTCACTACTACGCTCGTCTTTAACAAGTATCGGAGTATCTACTGGCACTTTCGACCAGTCAACCGTCGGCTCATATTCCTGTTCCAGCCATTTTGAGAAATTTACCTGCGCTTTGCAGATAAAACCTGCCCCGAAAAAGCCTTGCGGTTTATACCAACTAGAACATCCACTGCAATCACGGCTATAACATCCTGTCAATCCGTCAGTGTTGATTATAGGTCTTCCCCCTTTAGCACAGATATCAATGATCTGTTCCCTGTAGTGTTCTCTATTCGTCATTTTCTATTACCTCTATCAGCTTTCTATACTCTTTTACTACAAGTACAAGTAGTATGATGCTTGTTATATTTAATACTATCATTATCGGGTCTACTAGGTTCATAGCTGTTATCTCCATAAGGTCTTTTTGTTTTTGAGGATATTTTAGGGACTTAGTAGGGTGTTTTTCCTGATCCTGCTAGACCCCCACGCCCCTATTTTCCACGATCCTTGTACTGCTCCACGCTTATTTTTAAATTGTGTCTAAATTGTTTATATTGTTTTAAAATATTCTTTTATTGTTTCATACTATTCGATAAATAAATCTTTGTCGAATAGTTAAAACTATGTAAAATCCCTGCAAGCCGCATAAACACTAGTTTTTCTAATTGTTTGCAAATATGCACAATTTCAAACAACTCCTTCCGGCTGATCTGATGCCGATTTGTCTGTGATTTCCGTGCAATTAGAAGGTGCTAACTTTGGCAGCTCTGCGGCTGTTAGCGGCTGCTTTTGGCGGTTGCTGTCGCTGGTATATGGACTAGCCCAGCCGAATTGCCTATTGAGCACTGCGATCACGCCCACAGGATTCTTATTGCCTGTCACAAGTTTATTTGACAAAGATTCTTCTCTATTTTCACAAAGTTTTTTGTATATCATCATACCCATTGAACTTAGCCGGTCCGGTTTATCCCATGTTTTTACTGTATCGTTATCTATCCCTGTAAGATTACTAAACCCCATAATAGATACTTCTTTATCGTATAACATAGACATGTATATATAATAGTCACATATATCATTTAACAGATCATAGTTATATCTGTTGTAGTTACTCATTATTTTGTTATTTGTATTATATATATTACTCTTATCTCTTAACATGTCCTTATCTCTAAATACATGACGTTGTATATATCTAAGACATGCATTGTATACAGACTGAGACGCGGCGCGCATGTCCTCTATCTCTTGTTCTTCACAAAAGATTCGCAGATACATAGCTATATCATTTTCAAATACTTCCTGCGTGTCTTCTGCTGCTTCTACTTTTTCCATGCTCCGCACTCCTTCCTGATCGTTTTAGGGCACTAAAAAAACGCCCACAAGGGTATAAAGGTTCTTTGATTGCCTTTCCCTTGCGAGCGTGTATCGCTGATCTGTTTGCCGTCCTTGCTCCGCTGCCTATCACGTTTGCGGGCGTTTATCCCCTCTCACGGCTCCGGGGCGTTTCCTGAGTGATTCGGCTTTTGTTGTTGAATAAACCATATCACAGGAATATATGCCTTGTCAATAGATATTTATTTATGCTACACATATACCGCCTATATAATATATATCCGCGCGCGATATATATATTTATATATAATATATATATGCATTGATAATATATAAATAAAAAAAATATAAAATAATATTTATATTAAATATTTATCGTGTTTCTTTATTTATCTTTATTCTTTACTCTTTCTTTTGCTTCTTTTCTTTCTGCTTTCTTTTTCTCTTTTTTCTTTGCGTATACGGTATGGATACACTATGTATACAGTATGGATACAGTATGCATAGGGTATGTATAGGGTATGTATACCCTATCTGCTTTTTGTCAAAATCCAGTTTTTATGCGGCTTGTAGCTGTTTTGGCAGCCTTGTTTTTAGCTGTATTGTTAACCACTTGGCAACCAAACGGCAACCAAACGGCAACCAAAGAAAACCCCAGCTTTTCAGCCGGGGCTAAATGTTTGAGCCTATAAAACAAAATCAATCTTGTAGCTTTTCACACCGTTTTCTACTGTTTCCAAACTTTTCCACATTTCCGGGATCTCTTCCGGATCAATTAAACCTGCTATACACTCTCGCTCATAGTCTTTGTATCCTGCATCCGTGTTATCGTATACAGAAACGCCATCTTTTATATGCCTTTCTATGTCGCGTTCTGTCATGTTTGTACCATGTGCAAGAATTTTTCTAATATCCTCTGTTTTCATCTCAACCACCCTACAGCCTTAGCTGCCCTTTCGTTTTTGTTTGATCTTATGATATCATTTTGTGCCTTACATGTCAATAGTATTTTGTGCCTTATTTCAATATTTTTTCTTCGCGCTCCAGCTTTTCGGCAACCGCCAATTTTATAAAGTCATTCGCCGAATATTTCAATGCCTTGATTCTGTCTTTTGTGCCTGCTTGGAATCTGCAATTGATCCGCTCAAATTTGCTATCATAATTATATATAGCTTTTCTTTGTGCTTCGCTTGTCTTGTGTTCTTCGTTCATATCTCACAACCTCCTTTTAATATTATATAGATATAATACTGCTTTGTGCCTTATATGTCAAGGTTTTATTTTTCTTCTATATATAAGTGTCTCAATATATTTGTGCCTTATACACATTGCACAAAAGAATAATTGTTTTGTGCCTTATATTTGTATAATATTCCGACTTGTTTTGTGCCTTATATCTGTTATAATAAAGCTATCAAAAGAAAAACCAAGCGCCAAACGAAAGGAAGAAAAGCAAATGAAAACTTATAGAATTTATGTAAACGGTATGTATGTAGGATCAGAGGAATTTACAAGATCAGAAGTAACAGCGATTGAATCCGATCAGGATATTAAGCTGATTGAGAAATAGAAAGGAGCTGGGAAGATGCCAAAATATTATGTATCTTATAACGATTATTTCGGTTATTGCGTTGTTGAAGAAATAAACGGATCAGGCAAGATCGTTTTTACTGGATCAATCGAAAGATGCAACCAGAAATGCATAGAACTAAACGCCGAAGCAATTAACATGATTTAGCCGAAACGCTCCGACCTTGGAGCGTCCACCGCGGGACGGTCTCCCGGTGCTGATGATGGCAGACCAAAAAAGAAAAAAGGCGGCACGCCTACCAAGCACAAGCCGCCACCAATCAAAAAAAGAAAGGTAGCTATATTATAGCACAGGTAAAAAGAAATGAGAAGAACAAACAGCAAGGAAGTTAAAGTAGCGGTTAGAAATTATTTGGCAGAGGTTGCACAGAGTGAAGAGCTTATCACAATTAAGGACATTAAGGAAAAGTTTGTAAGTGAATACGGTTGGGCGATTGCAAGACTTGGAGAGCGTAACGCCTGCATAGAATGGCTGAGAGGTTTGGGCGTTGGCGTTGATTATAGTTATTATGATATTATCCAGCTTATGGCTGAATGGTTAGACGAAAGCACAGAAGAAGCCGAAAAGTGGCTTGACAAGCGCGGCGATAGCCTTTACTGGGATTTATTAGCAAGGGAGATTTTAGCAAGCAAATAATTAGCAAGGTCGGTGCTTCCGGGGTTCGATTCCCCGGCTTGCTTTTACCCGGGTAACTGGGATAAAATTAGAATATGGAGGAAAAAGAGCATGACAATAATTGAAAAAATGAGGAAAGACGGATACCCAAAGATTATAAAAGGGAACGGAGGATATAGAGCATATTTGAAAGATATACAACCTTTAGGCTGTGGCGATTATATGGCTATATATCGTTATCCAGGCGGGGAATGCTGTCACAGTCTGGAAGAAATACAAAAATGCTTTGAAATCATCGAACAATAGCCGGGATTTTCTCGGCTTCTTTTCATACCTTGACAATTTGACAATATAGGCATATTATAGCCTTAATTATATCTATAAGTGTATTTATATGTCTTGCATGTCTTGCATGGCTCTGATGGCGTTATGCGCGTTCACAGGTGCAAATATTCGCATCTTATAGCCTTTAATTTGTGCACTCTGAAATTCTGCAACCACGCCCGGACAAGATCAGCAAGAAGGACACCCGGACAGGTGCGCCCAGATTCCATATGCCGGAGCATGGCGAAAGATCAGAACAATCAAACAGGTACAGCGGTATATATGGCATTTGTTTAATATGCCGGCGATCCGTAAAAGATCAGCGAAAAGATCAGCACGCGCCCGGACAGGCCCAGTATCATCTACGAACCGAAAGCACTATAAATCATTTTCAATTTTCCAACCCAAATTTCACGAAAATTTTGTAAAATTCGTCAAAAACGCCGTTTTGGTTTTTGAGCCTGTAAAATGGTACCGGGGGGGGTTCAAATTCTCCCCGATTTGAAATTTTTTTCGTGAAAAATTTTTTGAAAGCAGATCTTTTTAGTGTTTTTATCAAGATTTTCAAAATCCAGTTTTCCAGCTTGCATAAATCTAATTAGTACGCAACTTTTCTTGGGAAAATCTTCATCAGATCATCAGCCATGTACACGATATCTCGACCATACAGAGATAGAAAATCCGCAACTATCTCTTCTGTGTGCATATCCATGTGGCAGCCATTCTCGAAGCTGTAAACGTGCGTCAACTCATGGCATAGTACCTTGTCTGTCATTCGATCTGACAGGTTATCCGCAATCGTTACCGTTTTGGTTGTATTGTCGGTAACGCCGAGAGTGTATACGCCGTCTGACCTGCGCAGTTCTTCGCTGCTAGGTCTTACATATTGCAGTATCCAGTTATTTCCATTTACTGTAAATATCATATAATCAACTCCTAAAAAGGCTATGAGCATTGCACCCATAGCCTTTGTTTTTACATTTTGCTGACAAGGACTGATAATTTGGACTTTGCCATATTCATTTCTTCCTGTGACATTCCTTTCATCAGATTCAGCAGATCATCTGACATTTCTTTCATGTACTTTTCCAGTTCGCGCATTTTTGCTTCTTTGTCCTGCGGCTCATTTCCTTTGTGCAGTTCCTTTGATTCTGTGTAAGCCCTCTTTGCGCTTTCATACCGGCTTTCTGTGTGCGTAGGCTCCGTATAGTACATACGACCATTTCCCCTATCCATATCACGGCTGTATTCCATGTCGTGATAACGCTCTGGTGTCATGTGCCAGTACGGCGGCTCTTCATAACCTCTGCGGTATGTTCCGCGACCTTTTGGTGCAAATCTGCCATCGGCATATCTGTAATGGTCGTAAAATCTGCGTTCCGGATAATCTTCGTACTGTTCGAGCATACGCATAATATCCTCATTATCTTCTGACTTTTCCATAGCTTCAACGATTCTGTAATCCTTGTCAAAACAAGCTATGTTCTTCGCTATTTCTGTAAAATCCTTTAAATCGTCAAGATTTTGCCCTTCAAAATTGTCAATTCCAATTCCGTCAACCTTAGCCTTGACGCATTCCATTATCTGTTTAGCCCATTTGTGCATAATATTAAGCCTCCCTTATCGCAATCAAATTACTGTTCTGAACCTCAATAGTCTGTGTAGATGTGTTCTGCACAGATACTGTACTGCAACAACCACAAGGTACATCAACGTATGCCTGTGCTGATACGTTAAAGAAATTTTCTACTGCCGCCGGTGTTACGATCATTCGTGTTGATTGCAAAGGCTCGCCATCTACCGCAAGTGCAAGTGAGATAGCTCCAACCGTACCGCCTGTTGGTATCTGAATATTTCCACTAAACGATACAAGAAATCTTGCTCTACACTGGTTTGTAATACCTCTTAACTTGACAATACCGCTTCCCTGTCTATGAACAATGCACTTGCTACCACATACTGGTGTTTCTGTAAAAGCAACATCTTCTCCTGCGGCAACTGTTTGTAATGCAATTCCTGTAAATTCTGCCATATTTATTTACCTCTCTTTCAAAAAATAAGGGCAAACATATTTCAGTCTGCCCCTTGGTTTACAAGTAATACTGCTTTTGCAGACATAATCATGTTTTAATTCGTTAAAACCATTTTTAACCTGTTGAAAACGAGTTAAACTTAATTAAGATACTCAATTATTCTGTTGTAATTAGCATCCGCAACTCTGATTGCATCCGCATCCGTATGGCACATATGTGTTTGGGTTAGGAACAACATATGCTGGGATTGCCGGTGGGTTTACAGAATTGATGATCTGCTGTGTCTGCGCTGTCATTGCAGTAGTCAGAAGTGCATTCTGTCTATCCTGTGATGCAGCTTGTCTGAGATCGCTGTTCTCAGCCTGTAATGTTGCGATCTTATCCTGACACAGATAGTCGAGAATCGCTCTCGTTCCTGCCTGCTGGCTGTCGATGATATCTCTTGTGTTGCTGTTCATGGTGTTCTGTAATGCGCAAGTGTTGGTTGCCATGTTGTAGTTTACACCCTGAATAGCTTCACGAGTTTCGCAGCAACAGTTTGCAAGCTGCGCCTGCAATGCATTTGTGTTCTGCATATTCGCGATTGTGTCAGCGTTGATTGCCTGCTGGATGCCATAGCCTGTCTGCATGATATTGGTGTTGATTCCGTTGAAACCTGTAAGCATACTGTTGTTTACAGCATAGAATCCATCACACAGACCGTTTGTGATACCGTCAAGTTTGCTGATAACAGCCTGATTGTCAAAACCTCTCTGAATTGCCGCATCTGTATAACCATTTCCGGCACCGTTACCGCCCCAGCCATTATTGCCGAAGCCTCCCCACCCGAAAATTAAGAGAATGACAATCCACCATGCGCCATTGCCCCACATACCATCATTGTCTCTGTTGTTGCCCGTTACTGCCGCAATGTCAGCAAGGCTTACTCCGTTACTAAACATATTAGTTTACCTCCATTTGTTTATTTACAAATAGGGAACCTTGGTTTTTACTCTGTCCGGACAAAACCCTAATATGTACTATTTATCTAAACATTTGACTTATATCATTCATACTGATTCCATTTTCACCCATAAAATTATTAAGTGTCTGCTCTACGCCTGCCATGTTTCCAGACTGGATATTCTGCAAAATTCCGCTTGCCATTTGATTTCCTTGCCTTGCTGCATTCTGCAATGCCTGCATGGCTGCCTGTTGTGGGTTCCTGATTGTCTTTAATTTATTTATTGCCTGTATAATTCCTTGATTCATCATAAAGCCACCATCCTATTTTTAGACTAAACTTGGACTAATCTTGACTAACTTTTGTTCTTGCATTAGTCTTAGTCAAAGATTTCTCGTCAATTTTCTTTTCCAGTTCTTCTATTTTGAAAAACAGTGTATCAAAGTGCTTGTTGAATACCTCTGTGGCTTCGTCTGATAGCCCTATTTTCAATTTTTCTGTTTCTTGTGTGGGATTGGAAGGGTGTGAATCTGAAACAGGCTTAAAAAGCCTTGTAACGATTTTGCCATTCGCATCCCAACTCTTTGCGTATATCTCTGACAGATCTTGTGTGGGAAAGAACGCAACCGATCCATCCATCGGGACATCGTTTGCGGTAATCATATCTGCGGACTGCACCACTCTTCCGTTTATTCTTTGCGCTGCCTGCTGCATATATGAAGGTTGCTGGTACTGCTGTACTGCCGGCTGACTATAAATCTGCTGCGGCGGCTGCATATAGTTCTGGTAGTAATTTGGATTTGGGTAAGGCTGCATAATGTTCCTCTCTTTCCGCTTTTTCAGCTTCGACCAATATATTTGTTTCATCCTGTGTCAAAAATACATCTTTATTCGGCGTTCCCATCTGACTGAAATTCATCAGCATTCTTCTTTTCCTCTTTTTCCAGTATTGTCTCAATGCCGTGCACAATGTTTGATTGTGTTTGAAGATCAAGCATCTGCATATCCGGCATTGCAAATATCTTTTCTAAAACTGTGTCCGAAAACATAACTATCAACTCCTTATGGCTATATTTTGGCGCATAAAAAAAGAATGTGGTTCTCACATTCTTATCAATTTATTCTCATTTTGCATAAGGCTTTTTCCGTGTACCAGTTATGTACCAATTATGTACCAATTTTTATAAAAATACGTGAAAATATATAAAAATATACAATTTCACAAAAACTCAAAAAACTCAATAAAATAGGTATTTGTAGCAATATATTAAACCACGTAAATTTATATAAAAAACGTCAATTAACTACGATGCCTAATTTCATTTCAACTTTCTCCTTACCAGAAATGCCTGTTTTATCGCATTTCTTTGTCTTTGTTTTATTTTTATGTACCAATTATGTACCAATTTTACACAACTTTTAGTGCTTTTGCCACTTTTTCAATTTCTATTTTCTTCTGGTCGTCTGTTGTGTGCACGTAAAGATTCATAGTTATTCCGATATTTGAATGTCCTAAAATCGTTTGAAGAGTTTTCGGCATCATTCCGGCTTCTATACATCTCGTAGCGAATGTATGACGCAATACATGCATTGAGAATCTAGGAATTTTTGCCTTGTCGCATATTTTAAATAACGCCGTGTCATATGTGCTGTTCTTAACAGGTGCTCCGGTTTTGCACAAAAATATTCTGTCTTTCCATTGCATTTCGACAAATTTCAGATGCGCATTTTTCTCTTTTTGCTTATTTAGGATATAAATTGCTTCATCTGTCAGGGGTATAGTCCTGTACCCGGATTTACTCTTCGGCTGCCCCTCTCTCCATTCACCTGCTGAATGTCTATACTCCAAACTTCTGCTGACCGTAAGTGTTCTGCCTTTAAAGTCTATATCTTCCCACTTTAAACCTGCAAGCTCCCCGGTTCTCAATCCAGTCTGTAGAATAAATCTATATTGATATTCATAAGACATACCGGAAGCATACTCCAAGAATTTTTTCTGTGTTTCTATTGTGAGTGCTTCTTTCTTCGCGGATTCTTTTCCCATATCAGATATAACAGACCTCGTACATGGATTTTTTCTTATTACATCGTTGTCAAATGCATATTGCAGCATATTGTATAATGCGATTCTTGTCTGATATATTGTCGATTTCCTGTATCCTTCATCATCCATTTTGTTAAATATTTGCTGACAATGAATACTGTTTACATCTCTTAATAATTTATTCCCTATTATCGGCTTTATATTCCTGTTATAACGCTCTCTGTAATTTCTGACGGTATTCGGTCTTACTGTTTTCTCTTTTATTGCAATCCAGTATTGGAACCACGATTCAACAATCATGTCCGATGGAAAGTCTATATTTGAGTGTTGCTCCTCATACTTATTTTCTGAAAGCCATTTTTGGGCTTCTCTCATTTTCAAGAACAGTTTTTGTATGCGCTTTCCGTACCTGTCAGTATACCTAGCGACATAGTACCCATCTTTCCTTTGGGACAAACCCTGCCCTATTTCCTTACCTCTTAGGTCTTTTCCCATCTTTTACGCTCCTTTCTGTATGGAAAAAGCCTTATGCAAATACATATAATATCACATAAGGCTTTATAAGTCTACAACTCCACATTATCAGCAATGAACTTTTCAAACTCTTTTCGCTTTATTAACCGCTTTTTGCCTATATAGATAACAAAATTACATCTGGGATCGCTTGAAAGCTCTCTGATTTTGTTTATGCCAATGCTGCTATATTCTGCAGCTTCTTCTACTGTCATTGTGATTTTTTCCCATACAGGTATATTTTGCTTCATTTTATCAATCCTTTCTATTTTCATTTTGACCTTGAATACAATTCTTGAAATAGTAGCTTTCGATAGCTTTAACCTATAAACCATTTCATCAAGTGTTACACCTTTAGATAAATACTGGAACACTTGATATTCTTCTTCCGTAAAATTAGCATTTCCGACGATTGCATCAATCTCTGGCTTAGTCAGTTCTGATAACCTCATAAGCCATTCTCCTTTTTACTGCTTTGCTCCTGATTTCACGATTTCGATTGCTGCATTAACTGTTATCTTCGTACCCTCGCAAGGCAATCCGTCAAAGTATGTTCCTTTCTCTGCTTCCAGCTGCTCCACAACCTTATTTAAGTCATATGCTGTTGGAGTATATGCTATTCTACTTCTTACTTCAACAGCATCAAAATTACCTGTTCCCGAAAATTCTTCTATCAATTTTTCTGCATCAATTAGTCTCATTTACGCATTTCCCTTTCTTCCTAAAAAACAATTTGTTCGTTCTTTGCAGATAGCTTCTGTCCGCCTTTTTCGCATTCTCACAATTTGACTTCCAGTGTTTTTCACATACCTTATAGCCTTTCTTCACTGGCTCTCCGCAAAAGAAGCATTTACCCTCGGCAACTCTCGCCCAGCCGTATTCTCGCGGATATATATTTTTTCTTTCTTTTTCCCTGCATTTTATGCAGGTATAATATCCTGTTCCTTTTACGCTTACTTTTCCACAGCGAGTACAAATACCATCCACTTTCCTCTGATTGTGTAATTTCTTATGGTAATCTTTCATGTACTCATTGTATTTTTCCCTGCTAATTTCTCTCTTTCTTTCGATCCTGTTCGTATTTTCAGCAGTGCACTCAGGGCATACCTTTTCAGATCCAAACAATTTGTTTTTTTGGCACCTCGGGCAATATCCCATTTTGGCATACCATCTTCTTGTTTCTGTCAGTTTTTCGCTTCTTTCTTTTTGACATTTTGAGCAGTAAATTCTATTGACTCGATCATTTGGTTTCCCACATGATACACATATGCCCTCTGCTTTCAGTCTTTCGTATCTTTCTTTGTCGTACATATAATTGTGTGAGTAAAGCTAGCTTTATTTGTCCGGACAAACCTCTTTACCTCCTACAATTTCAGTTTTTCTTTCAAACGATCCGGCATAGGAATGCATTTTCGTTCTTCTGCCGGCTCTTCTTTTGCTTCCAACGCAGTCTTTTGTGATGTTTCAATTTCCTTGCCGATGCAGGTCCTACTGCTGGAAATCACAGCTTTTATGTCTTTTGGCAATTTCTGCATTTCCTTTTGCCTGTTCACAACAAGCCGATAGCTCTTGATAAAATTGGACTGGATCACGCTCTCAATGCTCTTTATGTCAGACTGCGCCCAGTTATGTATGTTTTCCGGGCTTCCTACCGCTTCTTTCACAAGATCGGGCAATTTCTCAAATTCTTCTCTCGGCTTGTAATTTCCATTGCGTAAAGCCTTGCCGACAAGCGACCATGCTTCCATTTCGTTCAGTTCCGCAGGATCGGCTATTATTTGTATCTTATCAATAATCTGCCCGATGCTCGGTGCGAATCCACTTGTATCCGTCGCAATATAGGCTTTAAGCGCCATCTGCACTTGCCGATACGGATAATCTGCAAGCATCAGAAACCAAGTATTGACAGCTACCGTTTTATCCTGCGGCTTGTAATTTGGGAACGCTGCTTGTATCATCATTAGAAGCTCTATCGTTTCCTCTCTTGTCATTAGGCATCCCTCCATTCGTCATATACGCTGCTTTCTGCCCGGGATTGTTCTTTTCTTTTTCGCTCCCAAGTCCTAACAGCCGCCTTCCAATCTTTCATTCTATTTTTCCCAATCATCCAACCTTTGCTCGAATAGAAATCAATAAATGCCATCGGATCAATATTATTCTTCCGCTCTTCGCAATACTGTTTAACTTCATCAAGAGTGGGCGGATAAAAGCGTTTAGCTTTTTCCACTCTCACACTCTCCCCTATACTATCCTTATCTATACTATCCTTATCTATACTTACCTTACCTACGTATCCATTCTGTATACATTCTGTATCCGTTTTGGATACATCCAACGTATAAGCCTTGTTTGACTTGATTCCAAGCATAGATTTCTCTTCTACATAATCTGTAGGTCTGTACCTGTCTGCCTGAATGTAATTGTGCATTTTCCAATGCTTTATTACGATTATTCCGCTGTCGAATAGTATGATAAATGATTTTGCAATCAGCAATTTAAAATCATCATCAGAAGCACCGCACATTTTTTGTATTTTCTTTGGGTTATTCACAAATCCATCATCATCCGCATTCATAGAAAAATGAAAATACAACATTTGCGTACTACTGGGCATATCTAAAAAAGAGTCACTTTCAGTTATCCTTTTTGTAAACATACGTCTTTCTGCCACTTTTCTCACTCCTTATCAATCTCTAAGTCAAATATAGACATTTGCTGATCTCTATCAAATAAAAGCATTTCATTCTTTGCTCGCTCGTAAAAGTTCCTGTCAATTTCAAATCCGTAAGCACTTCTGCCAAGTTCTGCGGCGGCTCTAAGTGTGCTACCGCTACCACAACAAGGGTCGATAACCACGTCGCCCTCGTCCGTAAAAATCTCAATCAACTTCTTAATAACTGCAACAGGCTTTTGCGCTGGGTGAATCTTCGGTATGTCTTTACCGTCTTTCTCCCATGTGAACCAATTAAATACCATGCGACCCGTCCCTCTGATATTCTTTCCGTTCTCGTCTGTCTGACAACCATTTCTGAATTTCGGAAGTTTATCTCGATAAAGCACAAGCGCATATTCCGTAGCCCCTACGATACGCATATTTGCTTTAAGTACCTGTGGACTGTAATTCTTAACAAACACTAAAGGTATGTAATTTACAAATCCATGCTTCTTTGCCGCCACAATCAATGTTGATAACTGTTCAAATGAACAAAATACAATCATACAAGGACTGTTACTACTTCTGCCCCTTGCGATAGGCTTTGCGTCCTCTTTTTTCAACATTTTTGAGCAAAAATGGAAGTATTCATACAGATTAAAATTAAAATCTGAATTGAAAGCCGCCTTTTTCGCAAGTTTGCTCTCTCCGTTTTTATTATCGCCGCCGTTGTACCACATAGGGTTACTTCCATAGAAGTTAGTTCCTACATTGTAAGGAACATCTGCAATAATAAGCTGTGCTGGCGGTATTGCGTATTTCTTGTAATTCTGCATAGAATCACGATATATCTCACATTTAATCTTCTTTTTATACATTCTAAATCTACCAAAAGGAAACCTAGGTTTTATGTCCGGACAACCTTATTCCTTTCTTTGATTTTTAGTTAGTTACTTTCTTCCTACAATGCGTTGCACCGAATTTGGATTTGCCCACATATTCGTAGCAATCAACACATTTCCATTTGCCGCTCTTTTTCGGTGTATCTGAATATCCATAGTATCTATGATTCTCGTTCGGATAATCGTTCCAGCAATGACAGTCATAGTCTTTATTGATTATCTTCACCCACTTTCAATAAATCCATAAACTTCTCATACTGTTTCTGTGATACCTTAAATCCTGTTTTTGTTAGTGAAAATCCTATTTCTGGCGGAATATGCCCCGAAACTTGGCATTCATTTACTTCGCTTGGTTTTATATACTTCTTGCCAATTGCGCTTTTCTCTGCAAGCCCTAATCCAACAAGTTTTCTAATTGATTTCCTAACCTCATAAGCAGAAATATTTAGCCTGTTGGAAATTTCAGCTGTCGATACAACGACTGAATTTTTTAAATATGAAATAATCCCCTTTTCTTTTTCAATTTTAAACATAGTGTCTAGTATTGCCATTTCTTGAGCACCCACGCTTTTGATTGTAACATCGGCTTCGTTGGCATACTGCCATTTGAACCCGCCGGCATTGCTGTAATTACCTTTGCAGCACTCTCTAATAGTATTTGCCTTTATTCCTGTTTTTCTCTCTGCCTCACAACTATTTCGATAGACAATATTTGTATTCAAGCATATAACAGGTTTTTGATCGTATGCATTATTTCTTGTCTTTAGTGCTCTCCTATCGGTTGCAGTTCCGTAATTCACATTGTATTTACATGTGCACCATTCAAGGTTGCTAACATTGTTATTGCTTGGATTTTCGTCCTTATGATTTACTTGAGGCAAATTATCAGGGTTGGGTATAAATGCCTCTGCAACCAATCTGTGTACGGCAACAGTCTTGTGTTCCTTGTTTTTATAAAGAACAACCTGCTTATAAGGCATTCCAGAAGTTTTCCTATTTCCTTGTTTCAATATTTTTCCTTTAAAATGATACAAAGAATCATCACTAAAAGCTGTTTTCCCAATAGTTGTCCTATCAACGCTCCTGACCCGACCGAAACTTGATACCTCATAAAGATTTTCATATCCGACAACGCTTTTCCATATCTCATTCATTTCCAGAATCTCCTTTGCAATAATTTAAAAACTCCAAAAATTTATTCAATGCTTTTTCTTGATTTTTGTTAGGGGGTTCAGATTTAGTCTTATAATCAAGGTGCAATTCAAATAAATGCGCAACTTCTTTTGAAGCTTTTTTATATCCTTGTTGTATGCCCTGCGTATAGGTCTTAGGTTGCTTGTATTGACCTGTTATCAACTTCCCTTGCCCTTGGCTACCGGCTGTGACGTTGTACATCTGAAATCCCTTGTCAGCAAATTGCTTGATCGTAGCAACTTCCTTTTCATCTAATTCAGATTTAGGGCAAGTCTTAAAATCCAACTTCCAACCACAAGGATTGTCCTCACTGTAAAACCCGTGTTTTTTTAGGCTTAATGCTATATGGTCATACTCTCCAAGGTGTGAAGCGCATCTTTCCAAAAGGTTTACTGCTTGCCCCACGTAACTCCTGCGAATACCTGCTTCATCTGACCGATAAAACGCATATATACCGCTTGTGTTTGAAATGTTAGGGCAAATAGACTTAATTCGATTTTCTCTAGCTGCTTTCTTTGCATATATCTGCCTATAATTTGGTTTACTCACCAGAACCACCGCCTTTTAACCTATCAGCAATCTTTTCTAATCGTCTCAAGACCGCTGTTCCGTCACTCTGCATAGGGAATGTTGCATCTGCTTCTTTCAAGAAATCATCAATTCCTCTATTATAGCCATCGATAAAATTGGTTTTATCAAGGTTTTTCATGGCTTTCAGTTCTTCCAACCATTCTGCAAGCTGTTCGTGTTCCTCTGCACATTTAATGCAAGACTGATACATCATTCCGTTTCGCTCAAAATTCGCATAATATCTCTGTTCCTTAGCTTTTTCTTTTGAATGTTCTATTGCTTCATCAATCGTCATTTTCATCACTCCAATCCAATAACTGCCCACACTTCCAACAATGCCCTCTTTTAATTACATTGACTGCATAATCTGTTGTGGCATGGCACTCTGGGCACTCCACATTCGCATTATCATTATCATCTACAGGAGATATATGATATGCCCTCTTCGGTATCTGCCTTTTCAAAGCCCATTTGCATCTTCTAATAAGGGATTTCATTACTACACAATCTGGAAATCCATTATCATAATTTGCAAAACCTTTCTCTGCGCCATTGATGCTGATAGCGTTTAGCATAATGTCGCACCTTTCAATAGCTTCTGTTATTGACATTTCATTTTTGTTATCTTCCATAAATTCACACTCCTTCCGGCTTATCACATCGCTCAAATTCGATAACCCACACCCACGGATTTGCATCCCATCCGTACTGGTCAAGGTCAGGCTTCTTGATGGTGCTGTCCCATATCTGCATAAATTCGACCTGTGGCGGTTCAATCCATCCAGTATTCATGCAATCTGTACATCCATGCACCCCGAGTGCTACATGATCGCATCTTATACCTTCTGAACCCTCTCGGAGTGCTCCATTATATGTGATGTCATGCAGCCGTTCCACCCTCACATCCGTAACTTTAAGCCAAATACGTGCGGCTTCTTTCGGCATATGAATAGATGGATGCCACTTTGCGTCTCCACTTATTTCATCTGTTGCTCGATACATATAGCAACCCAATGTTTTATCCAAAACGCTTTTCTTTGGTTCTTTGGGGCAATTCCCTCTTTCGTCTCCATCACAGTTCCAACATTCAAAACGCTCCCATGTTTCCCGAACGTACAGGATATCTCCCGGACAGATAGGGCAAGTTCTTTCTGCTATGCTTAACTGCTCCGTATGTTTCTTATCTGCAAAGTTATGTACTGCATAAGTTCTCTTGTCAGCGTTGTAAAAATCCATATCCGGCACAGTACACTCATTGGCATCTTTGCAAATTCGCCTTGTACAACTCTTCCGTCCGCCCAGAATAGCCCGAACCATTTCTGTGTTGAATAATATTGGTTTTACACTCATTCGTCGTTCCTCCCTAATAACTCAGGATTGTCAAATTTGTTGCCGATAACTTCACAACATTGCCAAAATTCCATAAATTCAGCATGGTCATACATTTCATCCATAACACCACTGTTATCACTTGCAAAGTCAGTTAAACTCCAACGCCCTTCTGCAAATTCGACCATTGCCTTATTTATAAAATCAAATCCTTCTTTGTATTCATATCCTTCCTCTCCTGTATCTTCAAAAGAAACAATATCGTTCTCCCAAATCAGCTTGCCGTTCTTGTCTTTTAAGCCAGTACACTGGCAGATTGTGGTTGGGTCTACTTTGTACCATCCGTCTGTCTCTCCACTAGAATAAAACATTGTGTTAGGTTCAAATATTATGTGTGCTTCTTCACAATTCTCAAACGCATCCAAACCTTTTACACAATATCCTTGCACCCATTCTCCATCATCAAGTTCCTTCGCCTTGAATAAATATCTATCTTCCATGTTCTATCCTTTCTAATACCTTGATATTTCAATCTCACCATTCAATATGGCATTAAGTTCCTTGCCGAGTAAATCAAGTTCCTGTTTCACCAATGATTGAGCTTCATTTATAGCGGCTATCAAAGATGCACTATTTAATTTTCTATCGCGGATATTTAATGCTTGACAATTCATATATAGCGTTTCTCCGCAACCGTATAGTGTGTGAACACATATACCTAATCTTTTGCTATCACCCCTGTAAATAGTTCCAGACTCAACCGGATCTCCATATTTTGCATTGCTTATATACTTCATATTACCTCCTATTCTGCTTCTGATTGAAGCCATTTTAATAAATCTCCGTAACTATCATGGATTTCCTCTTCTTTCTCTGTGTCAAGATTGCAAATTGACTTATAAGGTTCTTCGTCCTTTTCAAAATCACACATGTTATGAAGCCAATCTGCCAGCTCTTCATCCGACATTCTTCTAATTTTCTATGCGTTTGTCATATCAACGATCCTACTCTTCTTCCGATTGCAACCAATCCAAGCAACTGCCCTGTCCTTCGTATTCTTCGCCAAATGTGTTTTTAAATCCGACAAGAAATTCTACTAGTTCTTCATCCGACATATTCCTTATCCTTTCGGCATTGGTCTTTCTGCTATCGCACCTACAGCAAGGCTCATTATCTCTTGAATTACTATTGTGCTGGCAGTTGCAAAAAATCTTTTCTTCACTATCATCAAATGCTTTTAAGAACATTTCAGAAATTTCCTTCTCATATCTACCACACATACCTTTGCAATCAATATCTGCAATAACCCTCGAAAAGAAATCTTTGAATTTATCAGTAATATAATCTCCTGTGAAATCTTTAGGTATGTCAATTACTACTTTCATTTTCTCTACCTCTCTTCAACTTCTCTGTCATTTCATCAATATAATCTTCAAGATAATTGCAAGCTATTGCATAAGAATAATCATCTGCGTCTTTATCTCCTAAAACACTATCAATATTGTGCTCTGCATAATGATTTTTTAATTCATTTCGCAAATCACCAAGAGCTCTGTTATAAATAGTATTTGCATAGCCTATAGCTTCTTGACAACTTCCTGTGACATCCTCGCACATATTCCTTGCAATACAATTTTTACACTTATTTTCCATCTTCTCTACCTCTCAATTCTTCAAAATAGAATTTCACATCGTCAGACACATGCTTAACGATTCCAAACCGCTCCGCCACTTGATAAGGTATGCTGTCACGCATAAGCCTTTTATGTATTTCTGAAAGATACTTTCGAAATCTCTCGACATCTAAAGTGGCTTTATAGTGGTTGCAGCTCCTACAAGCTGGCATGTAATTTGAAATGTCGTCTGCTCCACCTATCCTAAGTGGTGTTGCATGGTCTACCTGCATATCTTTATAATCAATCTTCTTGCCGCAGTAAGCGCAATGTCCGTTATGCATGATATATACAGATTGTCTCACTTTTTTAGGTATTGCTTTTCGTTTACTCATTACTGCCCTCTCAATTCTTTCAGTTTTGCTTCTGCTTCTTCTCTTGTCGGAAACCATTTTTTACCAAATTCTTCCCAAAAGATACCGATAAATATCATATCTGCTTTGCACTTGACTATTGTTTCACTGTTTTTTATAAAATAAACGGTATCTCCCACCTTACAAGGCAATTTAACAATTCTGCCCTGTTCCTCTAAGTCCTCATATTCTTTTAGCTTTCGATATACTGCGTCTATTTCTTCACAGTCTGGCTCGCAAGCACTTTCCCACATTTCATCATTGATCCACAAAGGATTTCTTTCTGTTAATGTCCCCATTTCTTCTCCTTTCTGCCTTTGATTACCTCATCAATGTATTTCTGACAAGCATTTACACATTCTTCCTGTGTTTTAAATTTTTCACCGCTCCACAAGCTATTGTGTCTTATATCTCTTTCATCATTAGACGATATGCAATAATACCAAATATCATCATTAGAAGAATAATTTATATGGCACTCAAACTTTTTGTACTTGCCTTTGTAGAATTTGCTACTATCAAATCTTCCTGTAGTATCTTTAAGTCTCATATATTCATCTCCCTCTTAATTATCTTCTTCCTCTTTTTTCTTGGCTTCTACAAGGCAATCGGCAATAGCTTCTTTAATAATCAAAGTATTGTATCTTTCGAGGCTGATTGTTATTGTCTTATCCTCACACTCTCTCATATTTCCTAAAATATCTTTATACTTAGCCATATGGTCTCCTTTCTAAAACGGACATTCACTAGGATTTTTCAAATCCCAACTTTTCCCTGCAACCGCAACGTCCACATTTG
>ERZ773235.560-NODE-560-length-47710-cov-10.768482_pt1 | contig 47710 bp, 47 predicted proteins | sample MGYA00580522_ERZ773235 | MGnify/ENA primary metagenome ERZ773235 (study PRJEB29015, sample SAMEA2737797) | human gut metagenome | biome: human gut; feature: human-associated habitat; material: faeces | place: China | collected 2012 ...
GGAACAAATACTAACCCCAAAAAGGCGAAAAAATCTATTTTATAGTCCTCCCACAATTTTTAAGCGATTTCAGTATTTTTTACTGCAATCGCTTATTTTTTCAGAATGAGTATTGACAAATAAAAATTTTCTGATATAATTTAATGATTTATCACTAAAGTGTTGAATGGGTGGCATGGGCTAAAAGGAGAAATATAAAATGTACAGAATTGTCGATGAGTCAGAATGCAAAAGGTATCGCTCTGACTGTTCACATGTCTTAAAAAAGACATGTGCCTTACTTAAAGAAAAATGCATTACCGTTTCAGCATTAAGGAACAGTGGCAGATTCTCATAAGCGGTGTAAACAGATTCTTTCATTGGTTTTTCCTCCTGTTAAATTCACACGGTTTTTCGCCGTGTTATGTAGAGGACTGCTGTTTTGCAAAACAAAAAGACCCGCACTCAATCCCGATGCGTAGTTGCATCGGTGATTATGTAAGTGCGAGTCTGAAACTCAAAATAAAAATATGTGTATTCAATTGTCGGTTGCTTTCTTTACTTACAGTATAACATACCGGGGAAATTCTGTCAAGTTTTTTGCGCCAACAGTGTATATTCCGGCGCTTTTGCGGGAATACTGTTTTCTTTGTTTTCTGAGGTGCAGATTTTAACCGTGCTGTGTCGAACTGAAAATCGCAAGGCCAAACCGCGAAATCGGCTCGGCCTTGTTTCTGCAAATTCAATCCTCTGACGGCTCGTACAACACTTCGGTCATGATTCTCGCCGCGAGCTTAAAGCCGCTGATAAACGCTTCGCGCTCATTCATACCGTGCAGTTCCACCTCGCAGTCTTTGAGCTTTTCAAAGACTTCTTTCTGCTGAACCGTGAGCGTCGGTATCAAGCTGTCCTGATGCCGAATAACATAGCTCAACACTTCGCTGTAAGCACTCCCGCGCTTAAAACTGTGTTCGTGCGGAACTATGTCGCCGTAGTACAGATCTTCAAGCGTTGTCATTTTCATCCCACCTCACATAAGAAGAGGGCGGCACATCATCGGTAATACCCGACACCGTGTCGCCCTCATTTTTCATTTTCTCTGCCGCAATCAGCGCGTGCTTGACAAGCAGCATTTCAAGCCAAGTACGCTCGTCGTATTCCGACGGACGCCCATTTTGGAGGAAGTCTTTCATAACTTTTCCCAAGATACCGTACTTTTCTCCCGCACCTTCTCCGCGGTACAGTTCTTCTAAACTTATATGTGCCATTTCCGCCCCTCCTTTGCAGTACACAACAGTACCATAAGGGTTTTAGAAAGTCCAGAGAAAAATTACTATTTTATAAAAACAAATTAAATTCCAATTCAAAAATCAATAATGTCATCCCAATTATTTTTTTATTATCAAAATTAAATGTTATTTTTGCAATAAAGTCATCATCTGAAAAAGGTTGTATTTCCTTGTATTGCCTTACAGTATAGTTGTATATTTTGCCGTTTTTATTCCCTTGCCGTACATAATTCACTAATTCTTTCATTTTTTTATCGAATACAAAAAAACAATTTTCTTTCAAAAAATTATTCTGATAAAGAAAATATGTATACGTTTCTGTAAATATTTTTACAAGGAATCTGCTGACCACATAATTTTCTCTTAATGACTCAGTATCTATACCTCTAGAAATAAGCATAGATATTTCCTTATTGCAGATCTTGTTTATTGTTTCTGGAGATAAGCCGATATAGCAACAATTGTTTTTAGCATCAAATTCAAACTTCGATATTTCATGATTTACGAAGATTTCTAATGGCGGTATATTTCCTTTCCTGCTTGGAATAGTGTGAAATGTTCGCAATAATTTGATTGTTTCATTTTCAAGAAAAGGTTTCTCTATTTCTCTTGCAAAATAATTATTACAACTATCACAAATAATACCTTTAGGTAAAATCATCTCTTCGTTCCCAAGTGATTTTGGTATAATATGTTCTTCACTTTTACAATTATTTAATGTTGTATTATGACTGTTTTTCAAGATTACTTCATCACAATACGGACATGTTTTTAAATAAACAAACGATTGTGGAGCTTGAGATAAACCATAATCTTTGAGCGTTCTTGGCTGATCATATTTTTTTGTTTTTCCTAAAACATATGCGCAAGCTACGTTACTGTTTTCAAAATATCTACGGTATTTATTCCTACTAATGCCGGCTTCTTTTTTTGTAATTTCCCAAAGTGGTGTTTTGGCCATTTTAAGAGTTCGTTTTACTTGGGCTTCTCCGACAACTTTCATTTCTGGAAATGTGGAATACACGACAATTGTTGAAACATCATTTTGAGCAAGGTGCTTTCGAAACTCATATCGCTTTGTTCCATTAAAAATTTTCTCAACATATTCGGGTTTTATGGATAAAAGTATCGTGCTCATATATGGTCACCTCAAAACAAATATTTCGGTATTTGAATCATGAAGAATGGAATCAAAATCATCATCTGTCATCGTATCAAACGGGCGCGGTCCACTGTTCTGCGGTATAAGACCATTATCCCAAAAATGTTTTAAATTTAATCTACTGTTTAAACTCTTTACGAATATAAACTTAATGACAAGTAATGTGTCTCGTCTTGTGCGCCAAAAAGAATCCAACTCTTCCGGAGTAAATACTGTTCTGTTTTCGCAACATTTCAAAAAATCTTCTTTGTTCTTGAAATTATATTTAACTTCATCAATAACACCGATGGTACTAACAACAGATTCATATCCTTTCCGACCAGGAGTGCTCCCTTTTCTGTACAGAACAAGAAAATCTCCCGGATGCATATCTCGCTTATACGAGAAAGAAATGTATACTTTTTGCAGTGCATATCTATGAGGCTTATCGCCGAGAAAATCAACTTCATTTTCTGTCTTCAATTGAGAATCCGGCAAAAGCGGAGTATGATATTTTGCCTCAATCGGCAAGAAGAATTTATGATGGCAATATTTTATATTCGGGAAGTTTTGTTTCAGTGTTAGCGCCTCATTGTAAACACCCAACTTTTTTACAAGAACCACTTCATCTTTTTCGTTTGTTCGCTTGGTTCCATATTTCTCAAATCCCCATCGCGTTAATAAATCATACAATGCTTTCAATTCCGGACGGTCCATAAACAGGGTGACATATATCTCATTCAAATGACGTTCTATTGCATTATCGAATATGATTTTGATAAATCTTTCCCCGAGCCTAAATCCTGAAGCCTCCACCTTAAAAGTGCCAACTTTAAGGCGGCGCATGGGTTTGAATGCCGGGGTTATATCGGTATAGTTCTCTCGTTCATCTTCGGTCTTTAGATACAAGAATCCGAGCATATTCCCTTTATCATTTCGACAGGTATACGCCTCTTCGTCACATTTCCTTGCAAACCAGTTTTCAAAACCAGGATATGCATCCCTGAAAGTATCAAAGAAAGGATTCGATACATCTATGTTTCCAAAACATTCTTTTCTTACAGATAACGCTTTATAATCAATTAGCGCAGGATTTTCTGATACGGCTTTTGTTATAAATGCATTTATAGTGAAAACTTTATCGGCAATTCCCAATCTTTCCGCTTTTACACGCATTTTTCGATCTTCGGTTATAAGAATATCCGCTCGACCACAATACACCTCGCACAATAATTGATTGTCAATCCTATCGTTATCGGTCATAGGTGCATCGTTTAGCAAATTTGTAAAAGCCGCCGTTTGAGGAGCTATGCTTTTCATTTGTATATAAGCAGATAGTTTTGCATCGTAAAGAGACTGTATTTGTTTGTCGGAATATTTTCGCAACTCGGAAACAGTATATGGATGGATAATTTTCTCATAGTGCAAAACATCCAGCCAATGAAACAATTGTCCAATAGACAAATTTGTTGCTCTAACATTTTCTCTATGAATAACAATATTTGTATCGAGTAAAGCACGCATTATGTAGCACTTCCTTGTATTATAGTAGATATTTGTTTTATATCGGATTCAGCGAAATCCATCTTATGTATATGAAGAGGAATACTTAACTGTGAAGATATTTTCTCTGCTTGTTCGCGTTCTAAACGAATTATGTTTTTTATAGAATCAAGGTTATATGATTTATCATCTCGAGATTTGATATTTCTTAGTATCCTATCAAAATCCGTTTCTAATAGTATTATTTTTACAATTGGCATTTCCTCATATATAAATTCCGGCAAAATCTCAACTTCGTCGCTTTTGTCAAATATACAAAAGTGTCCTGCTAATAAAAAGGTCGGATATAGAGATAACTTCTTTTCAACGGCAGATATCAATATATTTTGGTTTGCTATTTTATTCTTAACAACTTTATTTTTACCGTAAGTTTCACCGTTAATTTCGCTTATTAAATCCCCCGCAGAAAAGGCGGGAATATTTAATTTTCTACATAACTTATCGCACAAAGTACTCTTGCCGACACCGTATGTACCAGCAATAAAAATGACTCCTTTTTCCATATTTCTCTCCAACAATTATATTAAAAACCATCACAATGATCGATCTAATCTCATGCTGAATAATATACACCGTCTAGCTAGTGAAGATTTTACGCCACATGCAAATCATCTTTTATCGCAACCTCCGACTTCTTTTCAAGAAAGATGGGGCATGTATTATTTCTTTAATCATTATAGTTCGTCCTTATTATCGTTTCGGCAATTCTCGTAACAATTGGTAGCACTAATGCATTGCCCATCGTAAAATAACGATATTTATCAGGAAGCATATCTGTCCATCCATCTGGAAAGCCATTTAATCTCTCGCATTCCATAGGTGTCAAATAACGCAATAAATTTGTTTGCTTATCTTTTACAACATGAGAACTACGACTGATTGTTCCTTCACTTGTGAGCATTGTGCGAGATGGTTTTGACAACGAATCTGGGAATGCGACATTCCCCTCTGTAAATAGATATTTCCTACTTCCAAAAGAGGTGCGATATTCCGCTTTCGCTCCTTTTAGATATTGCCATTTAGGTAAATCGTTAGGGTCAATAAAATATCTTTTGTCCACATCGTCTTGCAGAATCTGCCCAAGTGCTATAGCGGTTTCATATATTGGTGTTGTTTCTTCCGAATAAAGCCACCCATTTATCATAACACCGGCATTGTGCAGATATACCTTAATGAATCGGCTAAGTTCGTCCATCGTTTCAAACGACATATCATCTATAAAAGTGCCAACTCGTTCACCTGCATTCTGTACCACAGGAAAACCCTGCGCAAAAAAGCCATCTTTTATGACAAAGCGATGCATGCCCTTTGATCCTTCAGTACAGGTAAGCGTTGCTAAGTTTTTAAAATAATCGGTGTCATTTCGAAAAGCAACAATAAATGTTCTTCTACGGCGTTGTGCCTGCCCATAGTCAGCCGCATTGATAACACGCCACTCAACAGCATATCCCACTTCATAAAAAGAACGTAATATCATTGAGAAATCACGCCCTTTTTGCTTTGATGGTGAGCGCAGTATTCTATCCACGTTTTCAAGGATAACACAACAAGGACGACATCTCTTAATAATGGATTCTATTTGCCACCAAAGGGAACCCTTTTCACCGTAGATTCCTTTTGCATTGCTTTTAGCGACCGAATAATCTTGGCATGGAAACCCGCCAACTAACAAGTCATGCTCTGGGACTTCATCTACTACTTGACAAATATCTTTGCATACATGTGTAGAGCTATTACCAAAATGCGCTTCGTAACATTTAAAAGCGTGCTGTTTTGAATCCGTCGGCTCCCATTGGTTCGCCCATATTATCTTAAACTTATCGGATGCTGCCTCTAAGCCAAGTCTAAAACCTCCAACTCCTGCAAACAGCTCCACGACTTTTATACTGTTCATTGAATCAACCTGCGATATTCGTTATTCTTCATACGACTCTATAATGAGAGCCAAGATATCTGAGACGCACCCTTCCGTTTCTTTCAAAACTTCTTTCGACCAAAAATGAATAGGAATCCAGCCCATTGCACGCAATTCTTTATCGACACGAACATCACGAGCTATGTTTTCTTCAATCTTCTCAATCCAGTATTCTCGATTGCGTTGCAACCGTTCCTTACGAATATCCCAGTCCTTTCCATGCCAAAACTCACCGTCAACAAAAATGGCAATGTGATGCTTGCTGATTGCAATGTCTGGCGAGCCAGGAAGCCGTTTATCATTCTTACGATAGCGATAACCGAGATGCCACAGCTTCTTTGCAAGTAGCATCTCAGCATCACCATTTTTCAGTTTCACCTTAGACATTCGCTTCCTGGTCTCGGGAGTAGAATCATATGATTTTGGATGTTTCATTATCTACGTTTTACTAGATTACCACAAGCCTCGTCAAACCTATGTTGAGGCAAAGGTGCAACACCAGTTCGCTGAAAACTATCTATAAGTTTTGAGATTCCGATTCTTCCTCTTATATGAGAGATTACCGTAAGATGAGATAAGCAATTGTTAATACGGCCTGTAATGATATTCCAAGTTTCACCTTTCAGGTAGGAATATTTACAATCTTCATTTTGCGCAAGAAGATCGTTATAGTACAAAAATCCCTCTAAAGACATTTCGGCTTGAATCTTAAAGCGGTCGTTTAGTGTTTCTAAAACATCTTGGTCAAGATTCAATGAGTTCCACACAAAATGAATACGTTCAGATTTACGAATACTATCGGTTTCAATATCGATTTCTTCACAAAGATACTCTTGTTCATTATGTTTGTAATCCAACATATAAGCGATTCGCAAAAAGATAGTAGCCAATATGTCGATGTCACCACGATGGTCTTCGCCAATTCTATCAATAACATCCCATATTTTCTTGAAATCCATATCAGCTGCATAAGCACCGTCTGCTTTTTGGAGTACCGGTCTCGAATCTAACGGAAACGTACGCGCACCTTCCCGTGTGCTCTCGATTCCTGGATACTGCATATAGATTTTTTCACCAGCCTGAGTTTGGTATAAAAGGATTCTTCGCTCTACTTTATTGTTCTGCAGTCCTTCTCTAGACAGTGCATTAAAACTGTTGATATTCTCTTTTTTCTTATCTTTAGAAGCACTATATGGAGTAGTCATTGGTATAGTGACCTTGATGCGGTCTCTTAATTCTTCAGTTCTTATCAGAGCCATAGTATTTCTCCTTTATCTGTTCTGCAATGTAGCTGTTATTCAACCAGAAGCACTGCTTTGTCATCATCCGACCATCTGGAAGTGGCAATCTATCGTCGCCGTCTCTTCCATGAGGACGAACATGAGCCACGGTGCTTTCTGACTTCTTTGGCAGATTATTTGTAACGCCACCTGCTGTTTCTTCAAGAACTACACCTTCACGGATAGTCTGCACAGTTCGTTCCCATACTCGCCGCACTTCTTCTAAATCTTGATTGGGAATATTCCAAAGCTTTATGCGTTCAAATACAAGCTCTCCTTTATCATTTTCTTGGAATATGATGAAAAGGAACTTGGTCGGAGCCAAATAGTTATATAGGGTAGACTCTTCCCAATCATCTTCTTGGCTCAATTCGATGAAATTAAAAGTCGGAAACGACATATTTTCTTTTATCGTACCATTTTTACGCACACGAATAGTCTTCGGAACGATACCCGCCTTTTGGAACTCCTCAGTATATGCAAGCTTGCCTTGTATGCCCAGCATTTTAGAAAGCAAAACTTCATTAAGATTCTTAGCAGCGCTTTCAACTGCAAAACGAATTTTGAGTTCTGTCTGAGTCATTCCAAAATACGGAGACAACTTTTGCTTTAAGTAGTCCTCAAATGTGCCTTTTTGTAGCACAGCAGGATCTTTTATGATGCGCTCGCTTTGCTCATCACCAAAGATGTAGGTGTTCAATATCCGCGTCATATACGATGACTTCAAAGAATACGCACGCTGCTTGGCAGGAACATCAGAGAACGGCTGAGGACGTACGCTGGCTGCTGTGGCACCTTTCGTACAAGCGGCAAGATACATCGTATCTCCCTCAGAGAGTTCGTGAGCTCTACCGCTGCGCACCTTTTCCATGATAGTCATCCAGTCATGTTCAATGATTACGAGGTCTTCTTCGGGGAAACTGAAAAGGATAGCAGAATCAATCTTAAAATCGCCTTTGGGCCTATTCAGAAGATGCTCATAAGACATCAATAAGATATTTTCGCACTTATGCCAGAATGCACTAGTCTGGAAGGTCTTATCATACTCTTCCATATAGTTGATGATATTGCATACCAATCTTTCTTTTGCACGAATACCATTTCTGCCGCGCAGATAAGGAGTGACCTTTAACTCTACGCCAGCCTCTGGAAAATCGGGCTCGGATTCCGAGTTGGGTGAATAGCCAAACCAACTCTCCTCGATAACGGTCCCGATAGCTCCTTTACCAGTTGCAAGGCGGCCGGTCGTATCAACCTCTTTAAGCGGAATGCCAATTACTTCTTGTGCGCGTCTTAAAATAGATTCTTTTGTGCGATATTCAGTGCCTTCCATCTTTGTCACTTCCTTTTCTAATTCCTAAAGGGTCTTGCACAATTACGCAAGACCCGAGGATGGTATGTAGAAACTCTAACGCTTTACTTTTCTTCTGCTATGATATCGTCAAGAACTCTTCCCATTCTTGTTATCATTGGTACCACCAAAGCGTTACCCATGCAGAAGTATCTCATTCTATCGGGCATTCCAGAATTGGTCCATTCATCATCAAACCCTTGCAGACGCTCCGCTTCTACGGGTGTCAGCAGGCGAAGTCTACCGGTACCAGGATCCGTTACCACGTGCGTTGAGCGATTCAATGTAGATTCGCTCGTCAGCATCGTGCGACCAGGTCTATCCCACGAATCGGGGAATGCAATGGGGCCTTCCGAAAACATATACTCATGTCCATTTGCTGACTTTCTCGGAATCTTCTTGGCACCTTTGAGATATGTCCATTTCGCCATCTTCTCGGTAGGGATATAGTGTTTTTCATCCACATTTTTTTGAAGGATCTCACCCAGCAAGATTGGAGCTTCTTCTTCTTCTGCGATTTTTGCAGTATAAACTGTGTGCTGATGCATATATCCAGCATTCTCGAACGGGAAGGAAAAGCTATCGCTGACATCCACGATGTCTTCATTCAATATTGTTTGCGTGACCTTGCCCATTCCGCTTATCGGGAACGCCTTAGTCATAAAACCATCAGTTTGAATGATGTTTTCTGCCGACATTCCACTCATCTTTTTACCGTAGTTCGTATCATCTTGATAAGCGTAGATGAAGATGCGACGACGTCTTTGTGCTGCACCGTATTGAGCTGCATTTACAACTCTCCACTCAGCACTATATCCAAGCTCTGCAAGGCATGCAAGGATGATACCGAAATCACGGCCCCTTTGTTTTGCAGGAGATTTGAGTAATCTATCCACGTTCTCTAATATACAGAACGGCGCTTTCTTTTTGATCAATGTGTCACGAATCTGCCACCAGAGAACGCCTTTTTTACCTTCGATACCTTTCGAGGATGCTAGCGTATGTGCTACACTGTAATCCTGACAAGGGAAACCACCTACGAGTAAGCTGTGATCAGGGATGGCGCTCTTTTCCATCAGACTGATATCTTCTCCAGTGTGATATTCACCGTTTAAATCAGCGCTATCACCGTAGTGCTGCACGTAACATTCATGGGCCCACTGTGTTTTGGCACCAGGTTCCCACTGTGAGAACCAAGTGGTTTTCCAACCTGACTCAAGCCGATCAAAGCCAAGCCGAAATCCACCGACACCCGCAAACAGTTCACAAATCATTTTTTCCATAAAGTCCTCCTTGACCTTTTAAGGTCATCCACTTAAATATATTTATAGGCACGGTGTGAGGCACCGTATGTTAGCACCGACAGACGCCGGATCGTTGCCTGTATTTACAAATAACATTATTTCTCTGAAGGAACAATCTCGACAATATCATCCATCGTACAACCCAATGCAGAGCATATCTTAACAAGCACATCACTGGAGACTACAGCACCGTCTTTGCCCATCTTGGTAATGGTAGCGATGCTGATGCCGGCTTTTTCGGCGAGCTCTTTCTTTTTCATATCACGGTCGATCAGAAGCTTGAACAATTTTTTATAGCTTGCGGCCATTGTATTACACCTCATAAACAGTTATAGTTAGTACATTGTATCATCGGAAATCATTATACCACACTCCACACCAAATATCAACAACTTTCGGCAGATAAATACTGCGATTTCAGCATTTATCAACTTTTTATTGCAAGTTTTCTATTCCCTCTTTGCTTTTCCGTAATCCCTTTTTCTTTGTCTACTGCGGTGCAAATTTTGACTGCAATTATTTTTATAAATACAGATGCTTGAGTTGCCGCATAAACAAAAATCGCTCCCAAGAATTGATCTTGGGAGCAATTTTTCACACAGTGTTTATTTATCAATCTTCTTCATTCCGGCGGCGTTCTTCTTCGGCTTCCTCCTCTTCACGGCGATACTCACTGTCGTCCCAGTTATACACATATTCGCCTTGGTCGATGCTGAAACCGTCTCTTTCGATATTTTCATATTCGCCGGAATCATAGTTGAAACAATACTTCGACATACGATCCTCCCCTTTACAGCTTGATGATCTCGTAATCCGTGCGTGTGCCCTTTATGCAATCTGCGCGAAACAGCTGGCTGTTTGTTTTCCAATGCGGGAATTTATCCGCTTTTTCTGCGTTGGTATCACGATGGCAAATGACGATATTTCCTGCAACATCACTGCCGCCGAGCGACAGCGGACGGATGTGGTCAAGTGTCGGATGATACACCAAGCCCAGTTCTCTGGTATCTCAAACGGGATCTCATCATCAATGCAGACTTCTTCTGAGCCACGCTTTTCATAATGAGAATTATCCCGTCTGAAAATGACAGATTCGTGCTTATCTTTTTTGATTTTTCCTTCCTTGATGAGCCACTGTTTTTCCGCCCGGATACGCTCCAGCAGAGCCTCTGCAGGCTCGTCGGACGGGTCTTGGGGTACCAACTTGCCTTGGACTGCATCTTGCAGTATCGACTTTTTGAGGGCTTCTGGAAAAGCAGTATTCAATGAAAGCAGCTTTGTATCGGCAGCGGCGTATTGTTCCAGACACGGTGATAGGTCTGAAACCTTCTGGACGATACGCTTCTGTTCACTGACCGGAGGAACCGGAAAGAGTGACTGTAAAACATCCTCTCTGGCGATGCCTGGGATCATGCTCTTTGCCGCCGCTTTCAGATTCTCAACAAGCGTATCCAGCACAAGCTGAATGTACGGCACATATAACTCACTGATTGGCCGAATGGCCATGATCTGTCTTGCGATATGAACTTGCGGTTCTTGAAGGACAGCCATCGTGCCCACTGTACCTTTGCAGGTAAGTAAAATGTCTCCACAATATGCAAAGGCACGACCATATTCCGTCCAACGGTTAATTAATACAATTCCGTTTTCAATATTTGACGCCCCAGTAATATATGGAATGCCTTTTCCACAATCATTGTATTTATCCGGTGTCATATCTTGCCCAGATTGAAGCTCAATGACCGTGCCCAACCGCACCCACTCCCACGAATCGGGAATGTCAAACGGTACCTCATCCGCCAGCGACCGTACTTCATCGCCGATTTTCTCATAAGGAGTATTATCAGAACTCGACTGTTTAACGATTACCTCGGTAGATTAACGAATACTCCAGTAAATCAACGATTACCCCAGCTGTTTAACGATTACAACGACAAAAAAGCCACAAAACCCATGTAAAGCACAAAACCCCGCCGCAGAATTACTCTGTGACGGGGTTTATTATATGACGGAATAGCTGAAACGCCTTATTTCAAGCGGTTTTCAGGCATAGAAAAATGCCACCGTAATTCTATCAAAATTACGGTGGCATTATGGCTGCGGAATAGGGATTCGAACCCCAACAAACAGAGTCAGAGTCTGCCGTGCTACCGTTACACAATTCCGCAATGCCTCAGAACGTATGATATTATATCAGATACTTTTCTTTTTGTCAATCCTTTTTTATGATTTCGTGAAAAAATTTCACTTCGGTGCTGCTTGTGAGAAACGCAGACGCACATCCGCCTGCCGTCGGACGGCGCTTTTCGTACGCCGTGAGAGCTTTACTTTGCATCGTGCGCGAAACGACGGGCGCAGAATGCGCCCGTGCCGCAGTTACATCCCGCGCCGCAGCCGTTCGATCGCGCCTTTTTCAAGGCGTGACACCTGAGCCTGCGAAATCCCGATCTCGTCGGCGATCTCCATCTGCGTTTTTCCTTTGTAGAATCTCATTTTCACTATTTTCAGTTCCCTCTCCGAGAGATGCTTCATCGCCTCCTTGAGAGCGATATCCTCGAGCCATATTTCGTCGCTCGAGCCCGTGTCCCGTATCTGATCCATAACATAAATACTGTCGCCGCCGTCGCCGTAAACGGGCTCGTAAAGCGACATCGGCTGCGCTACCGATTCTATCGCGTTGAGTACGGCTTCGCAGCTTTCTCCGAGCGCGGCTGCGATCTGCTCTACCGTCGGCTCGGTTGACATGGAAAACGAAAGCTGCTCGCGTACCTGAAGCGCACGGTAGGCAAGATCGCGCACACTCCGGCTTACTCGGATGGTTCCGGAGTCCCGAAGATACCGCCGCACCTCTCCGATTATCATTGGAACGGCGTAGGTGGAAAATTTCACGTCAAGCTCAAGGTTGAAATTGTCGATCGCCTTTATCAGACCGATACAGCCGACCTGAAACAGATCATCCATGTTTTCGTGCCTGTTCGAAAAGCGCTGGATCACACTGAGCACGAGACGGAGATTGCCGTCGATCAGCTCACGGCGCGCGCTCTCGTCCCCGTCCTTTGAACGCCTGAGGAGTTCCTCCTTCTTCGCCGAGGAAAGGACCGGAAGATGAGAAGTGTTTATCCCACATATTTCCACTTTGTTATAATACATTTTTAAACCTCGCCGAGAGAAAATATACCCGGTGCCGCGGGAGTGCGGACGGGGAAGAGGCGTAAATTTCACTTTGCTTTACACGGTGTGTATATGATTATTTCCCCGAAAGCGGAAAATAACGCACAAAAAACGCATCGGAACAAATTGGCAGAGAAAAGCGGAAGCTCCGATTTCGTCAAAGCTCCCGCTCCGTGCACCCGGAAAGATATCGCGGCTGCGCGTTATTTTATCGCATCGAGCATATTCTCGATGAAAATACCGTATCCGCGCGTCGGATCCGATATAAGAACATGCGTTACGGCGCCGACAAGCTTTCCGTCCTGGATGATCGGGCTGCCGCTCATCCCCTGAACAATACCGCCGGTGAGTTCAAGGAGCTTTTCGTCGGTCACCGTTACCGTGAAATTTTTCGATGAGGAATCCTTTGATCCGATATTCGATATGGAAACCGAATATTCCTCCGTCGTATTTCCGAGGGTGCAATATATGACTGCATCTCCGTCGTGGATTTCGCTCCTTTTTCCGACGGCGATCCGCTCTTTTTTCGCGAGCGCGTCGGGAAGGGAAGAATACACTCCGAATATGCCGTTTTCGGTGTTGGCGATCACGCTTCCTCGCTTGCCCGAAACGAAAATTCCGTGCAGCTCTCCGGGATCGCCGCTCACTCCTCGCTCAACCGAGTTGATCTCAACGTCGGATACGCTGCCTCGAAGAAGAGGCACAAGCTCGCCGGAGGAGGTGTCGCATATTCCGTGACCGAGCCCTCCGAAGGCGAGTGTCTCGGGAACCACAAAGGTCACCGTGCCGATTCCCGCAGTGCTGTCGCGTACCCACATCCCGATACGGTATTTCCCGTCCGCACCGGAAAGCGTCGGCGTGATTTTGCATTTCATTTCGGATTCGCCGCGGCGAAATTCTATCTCCATCGCTTTTCCGTCCGAGCTCTCGACGAGGGAAACGAAATCTTCGGCGTTTGAGGTGCTTTTGCCGTTTACTCTTGTGATTATGTCGTGTATTTTCATTCCGGCATCAAGCGCCGGAGATGCGGGACCTTTCGCCTCCTCGATATTCCCGAAGCCGACGACGATAAGCCCGTCGGCATAAAGCTTTACGCCGAACGGTATTCCGCCGGGGATGACAGTGAGGTCCTTTGTGCCGTTCGGCAGGGCGCTCTTTTTCGACGATACGAGGAGAGCGGAAACGTCCTCGGAGAAAGCGGATACCGCATCATTCGCCGCGGAAAAAGCTTTTGCGGAAATTTCGGCGGCGTTTTCTGCGGAAATGTCGGGAATCCAGCGGAGAGACGGCAGCGAAAACGCCGCCGCCAGAGTGAATATATAAAGAAGGGTTTTTTTGATGATTTTCATAAGAGAAGCCTTTCATACGGATAATTTACGGGGTGAAATACTGCGTTTTCACTCTTTAATTTGCCGTGTGTCGGGCTTTATTATGACAAGTAATTTTGCAACCTTTATGAAAAAAACGGCAGAGTACGTTTTGCGGATGTTTTTAACGGAGAATTGCCGGGTTGCACAATCACTTACATTTCGCCTTCAAATTTCATATGTAATCAAGGCGAGAGCAAAACAAAAAGACTCGCACATACGTCGAAACGGAAACACAAATGAGCGAACGGTTTGGTTCGCTTTCAATGTTCCGTGCCGATGTATATACAAGTCTTAAAACTCAAAAAGGTAACTGCTTATGAGAAGCAGATGCTGTGTGCGGTGCTGTCTTTCAAGCGACAGGGTGACAGTAGCAACTGTCGCGGCACTCGGTATTCGGTTTTCACCCGACCTCGGTCGGCAGTCTTATTATACCATGCACAGGAAACTTTTGTCAAAGCATCGCATAAAGTATATGGATAACGGGAATACTATTCCGTTTCGGCGTAAGCAAAGACACCGCCGAGAGCAGCTGTAAGGCTTGCTCCCGGCGGCGGTTCATTATATGATCAAATATGTTCCCAGCATCTGTTTGTCATTATCCTTATCAAAGGTTAAATAACCTTGTCTGACAGCCTCTTCCAAGACTGCGCCGCGCATAGCAAAAACATTTGCACAAGCGTGATCGATTTGGAATTCATCTTCTTTAAGAAAGTCGGGAATTTCTTTATAGATCTGTTCGCGGCAGAACAAATAATGTCGTGCAGCAATCTCTGTTGCTTTACAACGAAGTGCTTCAAACTCTTTGCGTGCATCCGGGGGCATTTTGCGTGACTTATCCCTGTACATAACCATGATAGTCGGAACATATCCCTCATCTGTGCTTTTAATATATCCGTATGTTTCCAATCTTTTTAGTATAGTCTTGTCTACATCTGCGCTGTTACCGTCAGCAACTGCCACCATTGCTTGACCGTCTGCATAATTAAGAAACGGAGGCGTCCTATCTTCAATTCCGCCGAATTCAAACCTGTATTGACGGAAATAAATTTCAGGCAGATCTTTCTCAGCGGGATTTGACACACAACCGCTGAGTCCGACAAAATTCGGCTTGCTGCCGAGATAATTTTCCATGCCGAGAAGATCCCATTCTCCTCCGTCGGGACGAAGAGTATGTCCCCAAGAACCGATATTGGTAACCTCTGCCGCATTTTTATTAAACGGTTTTAGCGTGTAGGAATTGACAGCATCAGTTTCTGTCATAAGCAGTGCCCATTTCATATCCTCAAACGGCTGATACCCCTCATGCCATTTCGGACAATTATCGTTTCGCCACTTGATATCATATTCCATGGCTTCTATTACAGCTTTTGTGAGTTCAGGGGTAATTCCGCGCAAATGTGCGTAAATCTTTTCCTGCGCTTCTGCACTTACGATGAAGATATTTGTTTCGTATTGATTCCCGTTTTTCTTCATTAAGGTGGCTTCCGCAAGTGTCGATAGTTCTTCTTCCATATACGGAAGAGCTATCCCAACCTCCATTGCCAGCTCTTCTGCTGTAGAGGGGTTCCTGTAAGCTGCAAGCAGAATGTTTTTGCAGAGCAAACGCGAAATATAACTCCATGGTTCACCGCTTTTTCCTACCATTCCGTTCATAACAAACGTAATGTTTTCGGGGTTATAACTAAGCTTTCCGAATTCTCTTGCCATATCCATACCTTCTTTCAATATGATTCTTGCACGGTGAAGTCTTTGCTGAACCGTACTGATCGAAAGAGAGAGATAAGATGCAATATCACGAACGCTTTTGCTTTCTGTATAATAGGCAACGACGATATTGCGATAATCGCTTTTGATGAACGCCAACTCTCGCCGAAGCAGAGCCAGTTGCTCTGTATGTATTATTTCATCAAGGATGTTTTTGCTTTCATCCTCAACCTCATAATCGCCGATATCGGAACCGGTTACCGACTCGTTTCGATTATGCTTTACAGTTGCCCATACGGAATAACGATTTCGCGCGATCTGCCATACCCACGCCGAAAAACTCGTTGGAATCGCCCCTCTGTTCAAAGCCGTTATAATCTGAAGCGCGATATCTTGCGTCAGATCTTCAGCTTCAACATTGTTACCTGTCTTTTTCAAGCAAAAATAAAACAACTTTTCCATATAATTTTCAGTAAATTCATTGATAAGCTGATCGCACATTCGGTTCGTTTCTTGCATTTTCTCGCCTCCTTTCACTCATATAGTGCGGTATTTATTGATTTGCTGACAAAAATATTTTCTTTGTTTTTTCTATTATATCACAATGTTTGCTGAGAATAAATCGGTTCCGGCAAGGTTACAGGATTTGTTGAAGAAAAAGCAAAAGAGAGTGCAGCCTTTCGACTGTACTGTCATTTTGTTTATCCTGTTCGGTTTTCATATTTCTCCGTTAAGGAATCCCGCTTTTTCGGCGGCTGTTTTTTCTCAAGACGCAGAGCCGTTTTGCGCCGCTTTTGCCGCCGTCGGCGCGGCTTGCCCGAAAAATATATATTTTTTTCAAAAAGGGGCTGTAAAAAACGAAAAAAAATGTTATAATGATATGTAATTATAAAAATCCCGAAATCGGGAAAAGGACGGTGCACAAATGTTAACAGCTATAGTCGGAATAAATTGGGGAGACGAAGGTAAAGGCAGAGTCGTCGATCTTCTCAGTGAGAGCCAGGATATCGTTGTTCGTTATCAGGGCGGAAACAATGCCGGCCATACCGTGGTGAACGATCGCGGAGAGTTTATACTTAATCTGCTTCCGTCGGGCATTACCCGCCCGAACGTCGTGTGCGTTATGGGAAACGGCATGGCTATTGATCTGAAGCATCTTCACGGAGAGATCGAGCGCCTTCGCAGTGCCGGGATCGAGATCAGTCCGGCAAATCTCAAGATAAGCGACCGTGCGGTAATAACAATGCCGTACCATGTAAGACTTGACAAGCTTGAGGAGACACGTCTTGCCGGCGAAAAGTACGGCTCGACCCTTCGCGGAATCGCACCCGTTTACAGCGATAAATACGCAAAGAAGTGCATCCGCACGGGAGATCTTTTCTTCCCCGAATATCTTGAGCACCGTCTGAAGAACGTGCTTGCGTACAAGAATCTCATGATCGAGAACGTGTACGGCGCGGAGGAATCCGCCTTCGAGGATATGATGGATTACCTCAATACCTACGGCGGCGAATTCAAGGATTACATCTGCGATACCGGGGTGTTCCTGAGAGAAGCGGCTGAACGCGGCGACCGTATCATGTTCGAAGCACAGCTCGGTGCGCTACGCGATATAGACTTCGGAATCTATCCGTACACCTCGTCTTCCTCCACCATAGCGGCATACGCTCCGATCGGCGCAGGAATACCCGGAATCAAGCTTGATTCCACCGTCGGAATAATGAAGGCGTATTCCTCCTGCGTCGGCGAAGGACCCTTTACCGTTGAGATGGACGGAGACGAAGCCGAGGCTCTTCGCAAGGCAGGCGGAGAGTACGGCGCCGCAACGGGGCGTCCGAGACGTGTCGGCGCGTTTGATGCGGTTGCGTCGCGCTACGGAATACGCTGCCAGGGCGCGGATAAGATCGCACTCACAAAGCTTGACGTGCTTTCGTATCTTGACAGTATACCGGTGTGTGTAGCATACGAAATCGACGGCAAACGGGTGGACGAATTCCCCGTAGGCGAGGCGCTTAACCTTGCAAAGCCGGTGATCGAATGTGTTCCCGGATGGAAATGCGACATTTCCGGATGCCGCAGCATGGATGAGCTTCCCCGCGAGGCGGCGGATTATATCCGATTCATCGAGAAGCTTGTGGGTCAGGAAATGTGGCTCATCTCCGTGGGAGCGGAGCGCGAGGCTTATTTCTACAGAAAATAAAAAACGGTTTGTTTGAAAAGCGGAGTGGCGTATGATCGTTGAGTGGCTTGCGGATTTGTGGAAAAGGATAGTCCACAGTGTTTCGATGATGACTTTCATCGATTTTATAGATATATTCTGCGTTGCGGTGCTTCTTTATTACGTCTACCGCTTCATAAGACAGCGCCGCGCCGCGAAGCTGTCTCTCGGACTGCTTCTGCTTGTCGGATTTCTGATAATAAGCAATGTCTTTGACATGAAGGTCATGAGCTTTCTCCTGCAAAACGTATTCCAGGTCGGACTGATTGCTCTTGTGATCGTCTTTCAGCCGGAGCTGCGCGCCGCTCTCGAAAAGGTCGGCGGCGGCTCAATAAAGGGAATACGGAGCATAACCGAACAGAAGAACGCGGCGGATGTCGAGGTTATGATAGAAAATGTGGCTTCGGCGCTTAGTGATCTTTCGGCATCGAAAACGGGCGCGCTCGTCGTTTTCGAACGTACGACGAAGCTCGACGACCTTGTGCTGACGGGTACGGTGATAGACTCGTTTCCGGCACCGTACCTCATAAAAAATATTTTTTACAATAAAGCACCTCTTCATGACGGCGCGCTTATCATCCGTGAAGGACGGCTTTACGCGGCGGGATGCCTTCTTCCGCTTTCGACAAATCCCGATATAATCAAGGATCTCGGCACAAGACACCGTGCGGCGATCGGCATGAGCGAAAACAGCGATGCCGTCGTAGCCGTCGTGTCGGAGGAGACCGGTACGATCTCCGTGGCGGTAGAAGGAAAGCTGAAAACCGGATTTGACCGTGAGAAGCTTGCTCGTGAGCTTGAAGGCTATCTTATAACACAGGCGCTGCCGAGAAGAAAGAAGAAACGCTTTGATCTGAAGAAGAACGGTGGGGACGCGGATAATGGAGAAGGGTAAGGAAAACGTCCGGCTTACTTCCGGAAAAAGAAAATATAATATAATTCCGAAGATAATGTGCCTCGCCGCTGCATTTGTCCTCTGGCTTTACGTTATGCAGATCGATTCGGTCGATACGGAGTCCACGTTTACCGGGGTGAGAGTCTATCTTGAAAATACTTCCGAGATAGAGTCGAGAAACGGTCTGTTCGTGTACAGCGGAGACGGTACATTGGTAAATGTGACCGTCACCGGGAGGAAAAGCGTCATAAACAGCTATACCTCCGACGACATCCGAGTGGAAGCCGATCTTTCCGGCGTTACCGCCGCGGGAATCTACGATATCAAGCTTTCCGCGCGTCTGCCGAACGGTCTGACGCTTTCCGGAATGTCTGCCGATACGATTCCGGTATATGTGGATGAACGCGATAAAAAGACGCTTGAGGTCAAAGCAAAGCTTGTAAGCGGAACGGTTGCCGAAGGATATGAGCTCGGCGAGCTTTCACCGAAATACGATAACATAACCGTGACGGGACCGAAGGTAGCACTCAACGATATCGACTACGCGCAGATAAAGCTTGCGCTCGGTTCAATCGAAAGCTCGGTAACCTCTGTCGGACAGATAGAGCTTGTCAGCACCTCTGGCGAGAGCATAGACGCACGGTATCTGCAGCTTTCGAGAACCGAAATGGAGGTCAAGGTGCCTCTTTATACCTATAAGGAGGTAAGCCTTACAGCTGTCTCAAAGTACGGATATCTTACAAAGGAAAATTCCGTGATAACGGTAAGCCCTCCCAAAGTGACGCTGAAAGGCGATCCGACGGTGCTTGCGTCGATTGACAGCCTCACGGTCGCCACCGTTGACGAAAAGCAGCTTCTCGGAGACAGCACGCTGACGGTCGATATAGTTCCGCCGGACGGAGTTACCGTTGCCGACGGAACGGAGCGCGCAGCGGTCAAGATCGAGCATTCAGGAACGGTTACGAAAACCTATACCGTTGATACGGATAAGGAAAATTTCGTCGTTGTCGGAGCCGAGGGGATCAAGTACGAAATACGCACGAAGTCCGTCAACGTCACTCTGCGCGGCGCGCTCGACGATCTTCTTGAGATCGATTCAAGCGACATTACGGCGACGCTCGACCTGAGCGAGGCTGCCGCGGGCGTGACCGGCACGATAACGCAGATACTGAAGATATCCGTTGACGTCGAAGGCGTCTATGAAATCGGAGAATACACGGTTCAGGTCAATATAGATAGGTAGGATAATGCAGCGCATAATTGCGGAAAATATACGATTGCCCGTGACGGCACCGACTGAGGAGATATTCTCCGAGGCTGCACGCCGTCTGAAAAAAGCGGGCATAAGCGACATCTTCGATATAAAGCTTCATAAGAGATCCCTCGACGCACGCCGTCGGGGGAATCCCTGTTTTGTGTGTTCCGTTATCTGTATGTGTGACGTTTCGACAAAGACGGCGGAGCACCTCGGCAAATATTCGCTGAAGCTTTGCCCGAAAAAAACGCTCGATTTTCCCGAAGGAAACGAGATTATGCGCGCACGCCCGGTCGTGATCGGATTCGGTCCGGCGGGAATGTTCTCCGCGCTGATTCTCGCTGAACACGGATACCGTCCGATCGTCCTCGAACGCGGCGACGCGCTCGACGACAGAGTGAAAAAAACGGAGAGTTTTTTTGCGGGAGGCGCGCTCGATCCCGAATCGAACGTTCAGTTCGGCGCGGGTGGGGCGGGGACGTTCTCGGACGGCAAGCTCACCTGCCGCATCGGTGACGGTGCGACCGAGAACGTGCTTGAGATGCTTCATTCGCTCGGCGCTCCCGAGGATATCCTTTATAACGCAAAACCGCATATAGGAACCGATATTCTGCGGACGGTAGTGAAAAACGCCCATGACAGAATAGTATCCCTCGGCGGAGAGATACGCTACCGCACAAGAGCGCACGGCATCACCGACCGCACCGTTACGGCAGGCGGCGAGAAGATGGATTACGGAGCGCTCGTGATAGCCTGCGGGCACAGCGCGCGCGATACTTACAGAGAGCTTATCTCGTCATCGTTCGCGGTCGAGCCGAAACCGTATTCCGTCGGAGTGCGGATCGAGCATCTGCGTTCGAGGATCGACGAGGCTCTTTACGGCGAATTTGCGGGCATACTGCCGAGCGCCGAGTATTCGCTTTCAAAGCGATCGGGAGATCGCGGAGTTTACAGCTTCTGCATGTGCCCCGGAGGAGTCGTTACCGCTTCATCCTCCGAAGAGAGAACCGTCGTCACAAACGGAATGAGCTTCCGCAGACGCGACGGAGAAAATTCAAACAGCGCACTGTGCGTTTCCGTGCTCCCGTCCGATTACGGACACAGCGCCGAGGGCGCCATTGAGTTTCAGCATCGGCTTGAAAAGAAAGCTTTTGATCTCGGCGGCGGAGATTATGCCGCACCTGCACAGACGGTCGGGGATTTTCTTTCCCGTTCGTCGGGAAGCCGACCGCTGTCCGTTAAGCCGACGTATCGCGGCGGCGATGTCCGTATGTCCGATATGAGGGAGCTTCTCCCCGGATTTGCGTCGGAAATGCTCGAACTCGGACTTTTGGATTTCGGAAAAAAGATAAAGGGCTTTGACGCGCCCGACGCGATACTTTGCGGTGTAGAAAGCCGCACATCCTCTCCCGTCAGAATACTGAGAGGAGAATCGCGCAGCGCCTTGGGACACAGCGATATATATCCGTGCGGTGAGGGTGCGGGATATGCCGGCGGAATAGTTTCCGCGGCGCTCGACGGTATACGCACGGCACGCGCGGTGATGGCGCGATTTGCAAGACCCGCCGATTAAGACTGCGCCGCTTTAGATTCTGCGTAAGATTTGTCGGTATTTATCGGATGATATCACGGATATTTACGGACTGATGCTTTGCTTTGCGGCAAGCGGCAAAGCCGTCCGGTCCGTATCCGACCGTATGAAAGGAACAGTTATGACTGCCAAAGGAACAGTGAAAATGTGCGACGGCGGCTTTGCCGTCGTCGAGGTTCGCCGCCGCGTTATGTGCGACGGATGCCCGAAGGATTCTTCGGCGGACACTTCCTGCGGTCATTCATGCGCTGTGGGAGTGCTTCTCGGCGACAGAAAAAATATGACTGTCCGGGTGAAAAACACCCTCAGCGCGAAACCCGGAGACACTGTCGAGCTCGAAACGAAGGATAAAACGGTGCTCATGTCGGCATTTACGGTGTTTATCCTTCCTCTTGCGCTTGCTTTTGTTTTTTATTTTGCATCCCGCGTGATTTTTAACAGCGCGGGTATATCCGCACTCTGCGTCTTGGCGGGGATCGCTGTTTCCTGCGCCGTGTGTGCGATTGCGGAAAAACGCGCGGAAAAGGACGGCTCGAGGGTCGTGCTTTCCGCCGTTCTCGCTCCCGCCGGGGAGCCTTCGGACCGATAATAATAAAGATTGGAATATATATTATAATGAGAATTACATCAGACAGATGGAACGTCAGTATGTCTGCCGAACGGATAAGATCCGAGGAAGCGGTACGGGACATCGCAGAAGAGGTCGGGCTTTTTCTCCCGACCGCGGGAATTTTGTACGACAGGGGTTACAGAACACCGGACGAGGTAAAGAGATTTCTTTCGAAGGAAACGGAGATGTTCCACGATCCGTTTCTCATGAAGGACATGAAGCTCGGCGCGGAGCGTATACTCAGCGCCGCCGACAAGCACGAGAAAACGGTCGTTTACGGGGATTACGACGTTGACGGAGTTACCTCGGTCAGCCTTCTTTATATGTTTCTTCGCGAGATCGGATGCGATGTCGGGTACTACATTCCGAGCAGAAGCGCGGAAGGATACGGCATGTCTGCAGAGCGGGTCAGAGAGCTTGCCGCCGAAGGGGTCACGCTCATAGTTACCGTTGATACGGGAATAACCGCGGTGGATGAGGCAAAGACCGCAAAGGAATGCGGCATCGATCTTGTGGTAACGGATCACCATGAGTGCCACGGAGAACTGCCCGAGGCATACGCGGTCATAAACCCGCGCAGACAGGACTGCCCGTATCCTTTCAAAGAGCTTGCCGGAGTCGGAGTTGCCTTCAAGTTTATATGCGCGGCGCATATGCTTTCGCATCCGGAGAAAAGCGAAATAGACTGCGTTATCGAAATAAGCCGAAAATACCTCGATCTTGTCGCTATCGGCACGGTCGCCGACGTCATGCCGATCGTCGATGAGAACCGCCTCATCGTGGCCCAGGGGCTTCGAATGCTCGAAAAAACGCCGCGTCAGGCTATAGTGCAGCTTATGAATGCGATAAACAGTGATCCGAGAAGATCGCCTCCGAAGCATATGACGTCGAATTATATAGGCTATACGATAGCTCCGAGGATAAATGCCGCCGGACGTATAGCGTCCGCATCCATTGCGGTCGATATGTTCCTCTCGGAGGATAAAACGCAGACGGCATCCCTTGCGAGAAAGCTCTGCGACATCAACCGTGACAGACAGGCGGAGGAAAATAAGATAGCCGAATCCGCAAGCGAAAAAATCGAGGAGAGCTACGATCTTTCCGACTGCCCGATGATCATACTCGACGATGAAAAGTGGCACCACGGAATTATCGGGATCGTGTCGTCGAGAATAACCGAAAAATACCAGCTTCCGTCGATACTGATTTCGTTCGAAGGAAATAAGGGCGAGATATCCGATGAGGATATCGGAAAAGGCTCCGGGCGGAGCGTAAAGGGGCTTAACCTTGTCGAGGCTCTCAGTTCGTGCCGCGACATTCTTGAAAAATTCGGAGGGCATGAGCTTGCGGCGGGACTTACCGTAAAGCGTAAGAATCTGCCCGAGCTTCGCCGCCGCCTCGAAGCATATGCAAGAGCGTATATCAATTCCGATACTGCGGAGAATGTGCTTTCCGCGGATGCGGAGCTTTTGCCGGAGGACGTGACTCTCGAGCAGGCGGAGCAGTTTTCGCAGCTTGAGCCTTACGGCCCGGGGAATACCATGCCGCTGCTCGTGATACGCGATCTGACAGTTTCTGATATAGTGTCTGTCGGCGAAGGAAAGCATACGAAGCTTACTCTCGACTGCGGCGGTCGTCCCGTTACGGCAATGTGCTTCAGAAGCACACTCGAGGAGCTTGACATATATCCCGGAGACCATGTAGACGTCGCTTTCAATATCGATGTGAACGAGTATCAAAATACGAAGAGCGTTCAGATGATCGTTCGCGAGATAAGTTCCTCCGAAACCGTGCTCCGCAAACGCAGCGGTGAGAGGGAAAGACTTCGGCACATTACCGAGACTGTGCGCGCGGGCGAAAAAACGGAAGACGTGACGATTGACAGAAAGGATGTCGCCGCAGTTTATACGATGATAAAGAACGAGCTGAAGATGCACCATGAGGTGTTCAGCATACACGCGCTGCTTCATCTCAGCAGCGCAAACAGAATAGATACCGACTACATACGCATGAGCCTTATTTTGAGGATATTCTTTGAGCTCGGCTTTCTCGGGATAAAGATGCCTGCGGACTCACGTGAGATATACCGTTTTTCATCTGAGCTCCCGGATCGGAAAACGAGCCTTGAAAAGTCGGAAATATACCGCGCCGTATCGCATGACTGAAGGGTGCGGATGATGTCCGCCGAGGCGGAAAGAGGAAAATACCATGACTAAAGAAGATCTTACAAAAGAAGAATACGGATATGTTGAAAAGCTGCTGACTGTAATCGAAGCGTCGGGCAGGAATTACGATATCGATAAGATACTGCGCGCTTACCTCTGCGCAAAAAAGCTCCATGAGGGGCAGAAGCGTAATTCCGGCGAGCCGTACATCGTTCACCCGGTTGCCGTTGCGGAGATCGCTCTCTCTCTCGGACTCGATACGGACTCAATCTGCGCGGCGTTTCTCCACGATACGATCGAGGACTGCTCCGACAGGATAACTCTCGATGAGCTCCGGCGTGAGTTCGGACCCGAGGTCGCAATGCTCGTGGACGGACTGACAAAAATGGCGGATATCAACATTGAGGATAAGGAAGAAGCTCATATGGAGAATATCCGTAAGATGCTTCTTGCAATGTCAAAGGATATCCGCGTAATATTCATAAAGCTTTGCGACAGGCTTCACAATATGCGCACTCTCGACGCCAAGCCCGAGAATAAGCGGAGGATCACGGCACTCGAAACGATGCACGTTTACGCACCGCTTGCGCACCGTCTCGGTATGCAGAGAGTGAAGCAGGAGCTTGAGAATCTTGCGCTCGGCTATCTCGATCCCATCGGATACGAGGAGGTCAGCCGCGATATCGAGAAAAAATACGGGCAGAACAGGGACTTTATAGAAAAAGTGCGCTCGTATATATCCGAAAAGCTTGACGAATATAAGATCAACTATACTCTCGAGGGCCGCGTAAAGACCGTATATTCGATCTATCGGAAGATGTTCAACCAGAATAAAAGCTTTGACGAAATATACGACTTCTACGCCCTGCGCATAATCGTTGACAACGAGATAGAATGTTATACCGCTCTCGGAATAATCCACGAGCTTTTCAAGTCCATACCGGGACGATTCAAGGATTATATTTCGACCCCTAAGCCGAATATGTATCAGTCGCTCCATACGACCGTTATCGGACGTGACGGAATCCCGTTCGAGGTGCAGATCAGAACAAAGGAGATGCACCATATCGCCGAATACGGTATAGCCGCGCATTGGAAATATAAATCCGGCGAGCGCAGCCGCGAAGAGATAGATAAGAAGCTTGAATGGATATCGAAGCTTGTCGATACCGAAAACGACACGGTCGATCACGATGAGTTCATGAATGCGCTGAAGAACGATATCTTCAACGACGAGACCTTCGTGTTCACTCCGAAGGGAGACGTTATCGCGCTTCCGCAGGGCTCCACCATAATCGACTTCGCATACGCGATCCATTCCGAGGTCGGAAATAAGATGATCGGCGCAAAGATAAACGGAATGATCGTGCCGATAGACAAGATTCCGCAAAACGGAGAGATCGTCGAGATCCTTACCTCGTCCGCATCGCACGGACCGAGCCGCGACTGGCTCAAGATCGTCAAGACCTCCGAGGCGAGAAACAAGATACGTCAGTGGTTCAAGCGCGAGAAGCGAGCCGAGAATATTGAGGTCGGACGTGCCGAGATCGAGAGGGAATTCCTCAGATATCCGAGAAAAGCTACGGAGGATCAGAAAAACGAGATCGTTTCCGCGGTTGCGCGCCGCGTGGGAATGCAGGAGACCGACGATCTGTTCAACGCGATCGGATACGGCGGACTTGCGGTGGCGAAGATCGCTTCAAAGCTCCGCGATGAGTTTGACCGCGTGGTAAAGGTCGAGGAGGTAGTACAGCCCCAGCCCGAGCAGATTGTCACAAAGCCGTCGAAGAGATATTCGACGGGCGGCATAATCGTTGACGGTCAGGCAGGATGCGAGGTCAAATTCGCAAAATGCTGCAATCCGCTTCCCGGTGACAGCGTTATCGGCTATATAACGAAGGGGTACGGAATATCGATCCATAAGCGCGACTGCCCCAACGTGATTGCGGGAATGAAATCGAACGAATTCTTTAACCGCTGGGTGCACGCCGAATGGGATAAGGCCGAGATAAAATCCTCGTCGGGCAAGCTTTTTGAGGCTGTCGTGCAGATATATGCCGAAAACTCCATGTCGCTTATCGCCGACATTTCGTCCGCGCTTGCGTCAATGAGGGTTGCAATAACTCAGCTTAACACAAAGATATGCTCAGATTCCGACGTGCTTATAAACATATCCGTCGGATGTAAGGATACGGAGCATTACAATTCCATAGTTTCGCGCCTGAAAAGCATCCCCGGAGTGACGAGCGTTGTCCGCGGCTTCAACGGCTGATCCGGCGCGGAGAATAAACGGATTCGGTCAGAACGCCGCAGGCGGCGAACGGAGAGTTAAATGAAGGCAGTAATTCAAAGGGTAATTTCGTGTTCAATGACGGTGGAAGGCAAAACGGTGTTTGAACAGGGCAAGGGGCTTCTCGTCCTTGTCGGAGTGGCAGACGGAGATACCGAGAGGGACGCCGATGTCCTTTCCGCAAAGATCGTGAAAATGAGAATATTCGGGGACGAAAACGAAAAAATGAACAGAAGCGTGACGGACATCGGCGGAGATATCGCCGTCGTTCCGAATTTTACGCTTCTCGCATCATGCAGGAGAGGGAACCGCCCCGATTTTACGGAGAGCGCGCCTCCCGCGGAGGCCGAGCGGATGTTTGAATATTTCAAGGCGGTCACGGCGGATGCGGTCGGAAAAGTAAATTCCGGAATATTCGGAGCCGATATGAAGCTCAGCCTTGTGAATGACGGCCCCGTAACGATAACTCTTGACTCGGAGACGCTTGCAAAATGAATCTTAAGGTATACGGAGAGATAAGCGCATACTATGTTCAGACACTGTGTCTCATCTTTTTCCCGGGCGAGCATTTTCCCGTATCCGATGCGGAAAACGAGGAACTCACATGCACCGTGTCTGTCGAAATGAGACCGGAGGGCGCATTTTCCAGCGTCGTGCTCGGAAACTGCTGCACAACCGAAACGGCGCATTACCTTCACCGACCGCTGAACGACTACCCGGTATCCGACGACAGGCTCAGAAAGATCGCTGCAGGTAAAGCCTTTCTCGAGTGCGCACAGCGCTTCTGCAAAAACACATCTCCTTGGGGAATGCTTACGGGAGTCCGCCCGGCAAAGGTCGCATCGGAGATATTTTCTTTTGTCGGAAACCGCGAACGCACAGAAGAGATACTGCACAGCGTATACGATGTATCGGCGGAAAAAGCGTCGCTGTGCACCGAAGTATCGCTTGCCGAAAAGCGTTTGATTCCTTCACCCGAAAAGTCACGCAAAGCGTGCAGCATATATATAGCGATCCCGTTTTGTCCGTCGCGCTGCGCATACTGCTCTTTTGTGTCGTTTACCTCGCCCCATCTTCTTTCGCTGATCCCGGATTACCTCGATTCGCTTTGCGCGGATATAGAGTTTATCGCCTCCGAGGTGGAACGCCTCGGATTTGAGGTCGCATCGGTGTATATCGGCGGCGGAACGCCGACCACGCTCGACGAATTTCAGCTTGACCGCCTTCTCACGGCACTCTCAACCTCATTCGGCGGAAATGCTTTTCCGGAATTTACGGTCGAGGCCGGACGTCCGGATACCATAACGCGGGAAAAGCTTGCCGTCCTTAAGGATCACGAGGTAACGAGAATAAGTGTGAATACACAGACGCTCAATGACGATGTTCTCCGCTCGATCGGGCGCAGCCACAGCGCGGACGATTTCTACCGTGCATATGAGATTGCAAAAATGTCCGGGATCCCGGATATAAACGTTGATCTGATAGCCGCGCTTCCGGGAGAAACTCCCGCGAGCGCACTTTGCGGCACACGGCGTATAACGGACCTTGCACCGAGGAATATCACGGTCCATTCCTTTTCAGTGAAAAAATCCGCCGAGCTAAGAAGTAAGAATACCTACGACAGCGTCGGAGAACAGGCGAAAATATCTCTTTCGGGAATGCATTCGGCGATCGCCGACGCGGGATATCTCCCGTACTATATGTACAGGCAGAAAAACACGGTCGGCAATCTCGAAAACGTCGGTTTTTCACTTCCGGGCAGCGAATGTATGTATAATATATTCATGATGGAAGAGGTACATACGATATTCGCGGCGGGCGCATCGTCCGTCACAAAATTCGTCAGATATTCGCCCGACGGAAGGCTTTCCGATATAAAGAGAATATTTGAGCCAAAATATCCGTATGAATATCTAAGGGAACATTCGCCGGAAAAGCTCGGAGAACGGAGGAAAGCGTTTTCATACGCGGCGGATGAGTTTTTCGGCAAAGAACGATCCCTTCATGAAAGGCGGAATGCAAAATGAAAGAAAAAGTAATAAATTTCAAAAGCAAAACCGATCTTGAAAATTCAGTGAATGAAGCAGAAGCGCGCTTTCATGAGCAGATTTGCGATGTCGCTGAGGCGCTTGTCGGGGACAATACCCGTATTCTTTCTCTTGCCGGACCGAGCTGCTCCGGCAAGACGACCGCTTCGCATCTCCTTTGCCGAGAGCTTGAGCGCATGGGAAAGCATGCCGAAGCGTTTTCGATCGACGATTTCTACCGCGACCATATAAACGAAGAACCGAATCCGGACTACGAAAGCATCGGCGCGATAGATACCGAATATCTCAGAGAATGCACGGACAGACTTCTCGGCGGAAAAAACGCAATGATGCCCGTTTACGATTTTGTAGCCGGCTCGAGAACGTCATACCGTGAAATTCGTCCGGGCGCGGATGATATATTCATATTTGAGGGTATACAGGCACTGTATCCGCAGATCGTCGAGCTTTTCGGCGGAGAAAATACGAAAAAGGCGTTCATCTGCGTGAATGATGATGCGGAAATAAACGGCGTGTTTTTCGACCGCAACGAGCTGAGACTGCTCAGACGGCTTCTCAGAGATTTCCTTTTTCGCGGCTCCGACGCTGATTTTACGCTCGGTCTCTGGAAAAACGTCCGAAAAAACGAGGATGAGAATATCTTCCCGTATTGGGACGGCTGCGATTTCAAAATAAGCTCATATCTCGAGTATGAAACTCCGATCATCGGGAAGGCTTTGATTCCGGTTCTTGCCGAGGTAGCGAACGAAAGTGCGAATTATCAGATTGCAGCGCACCTTGTAAATAAGCTGTCGTCGCTGGCGTCGGTGTTTGCCGATCCTAACGCGGTTCCCGACAGCTCCATTCTGCGTGAATTCATAGGAAAACGGAGTGACGGTGACGTCGTCTGACGGACGGCGGAGAGTGAAAACGAAAGGATTTTAATCTGATGAGACTTCTTTTTTCCGATGTTCTTGTGACTGATGAGAACCATGAGAATCATGCAAAACATGTGAATATTGCCGTCATCGGAAATACCGTTGAATATGTCGGAGAGGCGCGGCCCGAAGGTGAATTTGATCGCGTAATAAGCGGGAATTATCTCGTGATGCCGGGATTCTATAATGCTCACTGCCACAGCGCAATGACGCTGTTTCGCGGTCTCGGCGGCGATCTTCCTTTGAAACACTGGCTTGACGAGGCGATACTTCCCGCCGAGGACCGGCTTACGCCGGAGCTTGTGAGACTTTTTTCAACCGAAGCGATCGCCGAGATGATCGCGTGCGGCACGGTTGCTTTTTCGGATATGTATTTTTTGTGTACCGACACCGCCCGCGCGGCGCTTGATTCGGGCATAAAGCTGAATATAGCCCGTTCTGTTGTTTCGTTTGACGAAGACGCCGATCCCGCAGCCGATTACCGCGTTGCGGAAGCGCTGGAGCTTTACCGCGAGTGGAACGGCGAGGGCGACGGCAGGATAAAGGTCGATTTTTCGCTCCACGCCGAATATACGAACACTCCGCGGATGTGCGAATATCTCGCCGACCTTGCGCATAAATATGATGCGGGAATGCAGATACACCTTTCCGAAACGGAGGGCGAGCATCTCCGGTGCATTGAAAAATATTCCGTGACACCTGCGGCATTCTTTGCCGCACGGGGCGTGCTCGGGAAAAAGACAAGCTGCGCTCACGGAGTTTGGGTGAGCGACGACGATATCGCTCTTCTTGCCGAAAGCGGCACGAGCGTTGTTCATTGCCCGAGAAGCAATCTGAAGCTCGGCTCGGGCGTCGCACCTCTTGAAAAGCTGATGAACGGCGGTGTAAATGTCGCACTCGGCACCGACGGTGCGGCATCTAATAACCGCCTTTCGGTATTCGACGAGTATTCGCTGGCCGCACTCCTCCATAAGGGAATATCGAAAAAAGCGGACAGCGTATGCGCTCCCTCGCTTCTTCCTCTGATATCGGAGAACGGAGCGATATCTCAGCAGCGAGAGAACTGCGGAAAGATAAAGGAAGGATATCGCGCGGATTTTGCGGTGTTTGACCTCGATTCCTTACATAGCTGCTTTGAGCGCGATATCGCAGACCTCTTTGCATATACGCTTTCCTCCGCCGATGTCTGCATGACGGTCGTTGACGGAAAGATACTGTACGAAAACGGCGAATATACCACGATAGATGCCGAAAAGCTTAAATACGACGTCAGAAAAGCTGCCGACGTCTTTTACGGAGGAACGAACTCTTGAAAAAATATCAGGCAAAGCACGGCACCGTGAAAAGCAACACCAGCCTTTTCTTCTCCGGCGTTGTTATTCTGACCGCGGCGAATCTCATCGTCAAGATCATCGGACTTCTTTTCAAGATTCCGATGGCGAATACCTTCGGCGACGAGGTCATGGGATATTACAACTCAGCCTACGCCATATATACGTTCTTTTATATGATCTCGACCGCGGGACTTCCCGTCGCCGTCTCGATAATGATCGCCGAATCGAGAGCGAAGGGAAAGCTGAGGCAGATAAAACGCATATTTACCGTAACGGTGTGGCTGTTCTTCCTCATAGGACTTGCCGGAATGGCTATGATGTTCTTCGGCTCGGGATGGTACAGCGCCGATGTGCTGAAGGCGGAGCCGACGAAGTATTCGATAATGGTTATCGCCCCGATGCTGTTTCTTATATGCATATCCTCCGCAATACGCGGGTATTTTCAGGGCTTTCAGCAGATGATGCCGACGGCAGTCTCGGAGCTTATCGAGGCGTTCTGCAAGCTCGCGGTCGGTATCGCACTCGCAGCATACGCTGCCGACAGATATCCGGGACAGTACCATATAATTGCGGCTTATGCCGCGATCGGACTTACGGTAGGCGCCGGACTGTCCATGATATTCCTTGTCGTGTCAAAGCTTCTGTTCAACGAAAGCCGGTACACCAAAGAATTTCTCGATAAATGCGGAGGCGAGAACACCGACTCCGATCCGTCTGGAAAGATAATAAAGCGTCTTATCACAATTGCGCTGCCGATAACGATAAGCTCATCAATAATGAGCCTTACGGGAATGATAGATTCGATCCTCGTTCAGCGCCTTCTCCAGCAGGGCAGCCTTATAACAAAAGCGATGACTCAGAAGGAAGCAACTACGGTATACGGAAACTATACAAGCCGCGCCGTACCGATGTTCAATCTTCCTCCGGTTCTTGTCTATCCGATATCCTGCTCGATAGTGCCGCTTATCTCCGCCGCGCGCGGGCAGGGCGATACCAAGCGTGTCGGAACGATAATGGAATCGTCACTCAGAACGGCGGTGCTTATCGGAGCGCCGTGCGCACTCGGTATGACAGTGCTTGCACGTCCGATACTCAGCCTTTTCTTCACCGGAGCCGAGGCGATCGACAACGCAGCGCCTCTTCTCAGACTTCTCGCACCGTCCACCTTCTTCGTCTGCATCCTTGCAGTTCTCACCGCAATGCTCCAATCCTGCGGCAAGGAGCGACTGCCCCTCGTTTCGATGTGTATCGGTGCGGTGGTGAAGATCATCGGAAGCTTTGTGTTTATCCGTCTTATCGGAATATACGGCGCTCCGGTCTCAACGTTCTTCTGCTATATAACGATATGCTCGATCCACCTTTTCTTTGTCCGTAAGCATACCGGACTTACGATAAAGACAGGGACGGTTTTTGTTCGCCCGATCTTCTGCGCAGTGCTGTGCGCGGCGGCGGCATATGGTGCATATTTCGTATCCTCATCCGTTCTTTCCGCAAGACTTGCGACCGTCGTTTCAATAGCTGCGGCGATAATCGTTTACGTCGCCGCGATATTCCTTTTCGGCGCGGTCGGCGAGGACGATATAATGCTTCTTCCCAAGGGCACCAAGCTTTGCGGCATTCTCAAAAAAATGAAACTCCTCAGAAAATAAAGGTGATGGAATGAATAACTCCGAAATCAAAAACAGACTTCTCACCGAAGAGCATCACGACTTCAAATCTCTGTGCCTCCTCGTTTCGCTGCTGCGATCCGAGGACGGCTGCCCGTGGGATCGCGTTCAGACGCATACCTCGATACGCAAAGACTTTATAGAAGAAACATATGAGGTCATCGAAGCGATCGACAACGATGATCCCGTACTCATGTGCGAGGAGCTCGGCGATGTCATGCTTCAGACCGTGTTCCATGCCGATATAGAACGAGAAGCCGGAAGATTCACCGTCGAAGATGTGCTCGACGGTATAACGGACAAGCTTATACATCGCCATCCGCATGTTTTCGGCGATGTAAAAGCCGATACAAGCGAAAAGGTCCTCGACAATTGGGATAAGATAAAGAAAAAGGAAAAGGGCAGGGACAGCACGACCGCTTCGATGAAAAGCATTCCTCCGGCGCTTCCCGCGCTTATGCGCGCTCAAAAGATCGGAAAATATGCCGCAAAGGCGGGATTTGATTTTCCGGATGCCGAAAGCGCTTTCGGGAAAATCCCCGAGGAGACCGCAGAGGTCGCCGAGCTTATCGGCGGAGATGACAGGGATCGGCTCGAAGAAGAGCTCGGCGATCTTCTCTTCGCGGTGGTGAATGTCTGCCGGAAGACAGGAATCGACGCAGAATATGCGCTCGGCCGGGCGAATGAGAAGTTTCTTCGCCGCTTTTCGCACGTTGAGGACGACGTGTGCGCCTCCGGAAAGAAGATATCCGATCTTGAAATGGAAACACTTGATTCGATTTGGGACCGGAATAAGGCGTCGGAAAGGTGAAAATCACAAAACAAACAAAGATTTATTGCCAAAACTATTGCAAAATACCGATATAGGTGATATAATATCAGCAGTATGAGCCGATTTCGATCGGTGGAAGTAATTCGAAAGGAATTTAATAAAGATGAACAAGACGGAACTTATCGACGCCGTAGTAAAGGCAACCGGACTTAAGAAGAAGGATGCCGAGGCGGCTGTGGCTGCTACCTTCGGCGCAATTGAGGGCGCGCTTGCAGACGGAGACAAAGTACAGCTTATCGGATTCGGAACCTTCGGCGTAAAGGCTCGCGCAGAGCGCACGGGACGCAACCCCGCAACCGGAGATACCATCAAGATCGCGGCTTCCAAGCTCCCGACCTTCGTTGCCGGCAAGGCTCTGAAGGATAAGGTAAATCACTGAACAGGCTGATATCTGCCGTCAGCTCCGTTTTTCGGAGCTGACGGTGCTTATCACGGAAGGGTTTTGACTATGCGTCTTGATAAATATCTGAAGGTGTCGCGTATCATAAAGCGCAGAACGGTTGCGAATGATGCCTGCGATGCTTCGCGTGTAAAGGTGAACGGACGTGAAGCAAAGGCTTCGTATGATGTGAAGCCGGGGGATGAGATTGAGATTTCGCTCGGACAGCGCACAGTCAGACTCCGCGTAAGGGAAGTGTGCGATAATGTAGGCAAGGACGAGGCATCGTCGCTGTACGAAATTATCTGACGTTCTTTTTTTCTTTGTTCATGCATATAATCGGTATACATGAACACAAGGAGGAAAGAATGGACTCGGAAATCAAAAGCACGGTTTACATTTTGTCCCGTTCTCACGCAGAGCTTACGGGAATATCGGAGGTTTTGTCCTTTGACGAAAGCTCCGTGGAGCTTTCCGGCGATGACGGAACTCTTTGCATAGAGGGAAACGGCATAAGGATTGTTGAATTTGATTCCGCACATGCCAAGATTATTCTCGACGGACGGATAAACGGGATCAATTATTTTGACGATATGCCGCGCGAGAAAAAAAGCGGATTCTTTTCAAGGCTTTTTCCGTGAGGTGAGCTGTGGAAATTTCGGTAGCATCTCAGCTTTGGGCGATCGTTTATTCACTTGCTGTGGGCATGTTCCTCGGCTTGTCCTATGATGTCGTCAGAATAACACGGGTGCTTGCGGGACTTCGTCCGTGTGCTCCTACACGCCTGTCGTCGGTTAATCTGCCGATCATAGGTCGGCGCGCCGGAGAGATAAAAAAACGGAATCGCTTTTTCGCCGATGTCTTTGTGTTCTGTGGCGATATAATATATTTCACATTCGCAGCGTTTGTCTTTCTTGTGTTTGTGTTTCATGCAAATTACGGCAACGGACGTTGGTTTATAGTCGGCGGATGCATTGTCGGTTTTGTCTTATACATTTTGACCGTCGGCCGTGCTGTAATGCTTGTGTCCGGCACGGTGAACTTTGTATTGTCGGCGGTATTTGCGTATCTTATGTTTTTCCTGCTGTTTCCGTTCAGAATGATTTGTTCACGGATCGTTCTGCCGACGCTTCGAAAGGCAAAGCACCGAAGAAACTCAATGCGGACGGATCGCGTTCAAAAAGGACTTGCGCGGGAGCTTAAATTTATTTGACCGAAAAGGACGGGGCACTGCGTAAACTGCGCATTCTGCCCGAAAAAGGAAGACCGAAAAAGGAGGCGATGCAGATGCACCGGATGAAAATAAATACATTCGCCAAGCTTGCGCTGGTGCTTTTTACCGCTCTCTGTATAATCACGGTCGTAAAACTCAAAATGGAGTTCAATACGCTCGAAGATACAAAGCGCTCTCTTGAAGAGAGGATCGCCGCAGCTGAGCGCAGCAACGCGGAGCTCAAAAACAAGCTTGAAACTCCTTTTGATGACGAATATGTTGCCGAGATCGCAAAGAAAAAGCTCAACCTCGTTATGCCCGATGAGGTGATATTCTATAACGATCTTACGGATTAAAGCGTTTGCAGAACGGCTTTTTGCCATTCGGCAGCGCTTTTTGCATTGCTTGGGGTATTGACGCGGTCATCAATATGATAAAACGGACGGGGAACACGCAATTTTATTTTGGCGCACATGACGTACGCGAATTGCAACTTATTCCTTGATTTTTCGACCGCAATAGTGTAAAATAAATATGTATGTCAAAAGAGGAAAGCTCTTCTTTACCGAAAACAAAATATTTTTACAGAGGATGGATAATAATGAAGGAAATATTGAATGGCGAGCTTGCCGTAATAGGAATGCGCGGATGTGAGGACTTTGTCCGTCAGGTAGATTCGTATCTTTGCGAGTGGCGCAGACATGACGGGATGACAACATTTATCGCTCAGGCGGATTGCCCGAGATTCGGTTCGGGCGAGGCGAAAGGACTTCTGCATCAGTCGATGCGCGGTCACGACCTGTATATAGTTTCCGACTGCTTTAACCACGGTGTCACTTATAAGATGCAGGGAATGACGGTGCCGATGAGCCCGGACGACCATTTCCAGGACCTCAAGAGAGTTATTGCAGCCGTCGGAGGAAAGGCACGCCGTATTTCAGTTATAATGCCCATGCTTTATGAAGGAAGACAGCACAGACGTGCATCGAGAGAATCTCTCGACTGCGCAATGGCTCTTCAGGAGCTTGTCAACATGGGCGTGTCCAACATAATCACTTTCGATGCACACGATCCCCGTGTCCAGAATTCGATCCCCCTGTCCGGATTTGACAACGTGCGCCCCACATATCAGATGCTGAAGGCTCTCGTCCGTACATATCCCGATATCTCTCTCGGACACGACGATATCATGATCGTGGCTCCCGACGAGGGCGCAATGTCGCGCTGCATGTATTATGCGTCCGTCCTCGGCATAGACCTCGGAATGTTCTATAAGCGCCGCAACTATTCCGTTGTTATCGACGGCAAGAACCCTATCGAAGCGCATGAGTACCTCGGAAGAAATATCCGCGGCAAGGATGTCATCGTCGTTGACGACATGATTTCCTCGGGAGATTCCATCCTCGACGTATCCCTGCAGCTTAAGGAAAAGGGCGCGCGCCGTATATTCCTGTTTGAGACGTTCGGACTTTTCTGCAACGGTCTCGATATCTTCGACAAGGCGTATAAGGAAGAGGTATTCACCAAGATATTTACGACCAACCTTATCTATCGCACACCCGAGCTTCTTTCGCGCGAATGGTATCAGGAGGTCAATATGTGCAAGTATGTTGCATATATCATCGACACTCTGAACCACGACGACACCATAAGCAATCTTCTCAATCCCGTAACAAGGATCCATAATCTGCTTGAAAAGCAGAATCAGAAGATCGGCGCAATGCAGCTTACGATAGATCACGACACGGATTCCGAAATCAAAGGATAAGGACAGAATCGATGCTTGAACTTAAGAAAAAACTTGCCTCGTCTCTCGCCGAAGCGGCGGCAAAAGCTTTTTCGGAAAACGCCCCCGGAGAGGACGAGATCGCAGCGATGCTTGAGTATCCGCCGGACGATACTCTCGGCGATATTGCGCTTCCGTGCTTCAAACTCAGCAAAACGCTGCGTCAGGCACCCCCGAAAATTGCTTCCGCTCTTGCTGAAGCATCGCAGGGAATCCCCGGATTCGACCGCATTGCGGCTGACGGAGGGTATCTGAATTTCAAGGTTTCCGGAGAATATCTCGTCTTGAACGTGCTGAAAAACGCGATCGACACGGGCGAAAACTACGGAAAGAACGATATCGGCAAAGGCAAGACCGTTGTCCTCGATTACGCATCTCCGAACGTTGCGAAGCCGTTCCATATAGGACATCTCGGAACGACCGTTATCGGTCATTCCCTGAAGCTCATACATCAGTTTTCGGGGTATAACTGCATCGGAATAAACCATCTCGGAGATTGGGGTACGCAGTTCGGCAAGCTTATATGTGCATTCAGACTCTGGGGTTCGCGCGAAGAGATCGAAAAAGGCGGAATCGACGCGCTTGTCGCCCTCTATGTGAAATTTCACGCGGAAGCCGAAAAGGACGAGACTCTCAACGACCGAGCACGCGCCGAATTCAAGAAGCTCGAGGAGCATGACGAGGAGAATACCGCACTCTGGAAGTGGTTTATCGAGATAAGTCTCCGTGAATATGAGATAACCTTCAAACAGCTCGGAATCACGTTCGACAGTTACAACGGCGAGAGCTTCTATACGGATAAGATGCCTGAGCAGATCGAAAAGATGCGTGAGATGAATCTTCTCAAGATCGACGACGGTGCGTCCATAGTCGATCTCGAAGAATACGGCATGCCGCCGTGCCTTATCCTCAAAAAGGACGGAAGCACGCTTTATCCGACACGCGATATTGCCGCGGCGGTTTACCGTAAGCGCACATACAATTTCGATAAGTGTATTTACGTTACCTCGGCGGGACAGAGTCTGCACTTTGCTCAGTGGTTCAAGGTTGTTGAGCTTATGGGATACGATTGGTACAATGAGCTTGTCCACGTTCCCTACGGCACGGTAAGCATCAACGGTGAAAAGCTTGCGACAAGAACGGGAAATGTCGTTCTGCTCCGTGATCTTTTTGCGCAGGCTATAGAAAAGGTGCAGGCCGTTATCGACGAAAAGAACCCCGGTCTCGAGAACCGCGATGAGGTTGCCGAGGCGGTCGGCGTCGGAGCAGTGGTGTTCCATTATCTGTACAACAGCCGCATCAAAGATATAAACTTTGTCATGGAAAGCGCGCTCAGCTTTGACGGCGCGACCGGTCCTTACGCACAGTATACCTATGCGAGAACCTGCAGTATTCTCGGCAAGGCGGACGCGGATATGAACGCCGAAGCAGTTATAACGTCGCCCGAGGAGGCGCGTCTGCTGCTCACCGTTTCAAAATTCCCCGAGCGTGTTATTCAGGCGCTGAATGCATACGAGCCGTCAATGATAACCAGATATATTATTGAGCTTTGCACCGCGTTCAACCGCTTCTATCAGGCGTGCCCGATAATAACGGCGGAAAGCAAAAGCGTGAAGAACACGCGCCTGCAGATCACGAAGGCAGCGCAGAACGCTCTCGGAAACGCGCTTCATCTGATTTGCCTTAAAACACCCGAGAAAATATGATTAAAACGCCGCATGGCGTAGGAATGGAGTAAGCCAAGTATGTCCGGACATTCAAAATGGAACAATATCAAGAACAAAAAGGAAAAGACAGACGCACAGCGAGCCAAGGTTTTTACCAAGGTAGGCAAGGAGATATCGATCGCGGTTCGTGAGGGCGGTCCCGATCCCGCATCAAACAGCAAGCTGCGCGATCTGATTCAGAGAGCAAAGACTCTCAACGTGCCTAACGACAATATCGAACGCATTATAAAGAAAGCCAGCGGCGCGGACGGCGTTGTTTACGAAGAGATCGTTTATGAGGGCTACGGTCCTTCCGGAGTGGCGGTAATCGTTGAAGCCGCAACGGATAACCGCAACCGTACCGGCGGCGATATCCGTCATTTCTTTGACAAATACGGCGGAAATCTCGGACAGACCGGATGTGTAAGCTATATGTTCGAGGACAAAGGCATCATTATCGTTCTCCGTGACGATAAGATTGATGAGGACGCCCTTATGGAGGCGGCGCTCGAGGCGGGCGCAGGTGACTTCTCCGCTGACGAGGACGCTTTTGAGATTTCCTGCGAGTGCGACGATCTCAATACGGTCCGCGAAGCTCTCGAGGCTGCGGGATACAACGTGGAATCCGCTGAGGAGGACCGTATTCCCACATCCTACATTACGCTTGAGTCGGAGGATGACATAAAGAATATGAATCTGCTCCTCGAGCATCTTGAGGACAGCGACGATGTTCAGGAAGTTTACCATAACTGGGAGAACTGTGACGAATAATCCAACAGGGGGTATGTATATGCATTATGTATCTTTTCCCGGGCTCGGAATAGAGTCTTTCGGGCTCAAACAGAGCGCATTTACGCTGTTCGGCGTGGACATCATGTGGTACGGCATACTGATTACCGCAGGAATGATCCTTGCCTATTTCTACGGACTCACAAGAGCAAAGATTGAGGGCGTCAAGTCGGACGATATAACCGATCTTACACTTTTTCTCGTAATATTCGGAGTTATAGGCGCACGTCTTTATTATCTTATTTTCAACCTTGATGCTTACATTGTGACCGACCGAGGCTCGACATGGAATAACATCGTCGAAACCCTTAAAGGAATGGTGTCGGTGCGCAGCGGCGGACTTGCGATATACGGCGGAATAATCGCCGGATTCTTTACCGCCCTTGCCGTCGCCAAGGTCAAGAAGATACGCTTTCCCGTCCTGCTTGACATTCTCGCACCGTGCGTGATGATCGGGCAGATCGTCGGCAGATGGGGTAATTTTGTGAATGTTGAGGCATACGGAAGCACGACCGATCTCCCGTGGCGCATGGGCGTGGGCCTCGGCGGAGGCGCGCCGTATGTCCATCCCACTTTCCTGTACGAATCTCTTTGGAATCTTGTCGGCTTTATACTTATCGCCGTCTTTTATAAGAAAAAGAAATTCCACGGTCAGGTTTTCCTGTTCTACGCGATCTGGTACGGAGCGGGCAGAGCATTTATAGAGGGGCTTCGTACCGACAGCCTTTATCTCGGACCGATCCGCATCTCGCAGCTTGTATCTGCGGTCATATGTGCGGCGGGAATAATTCTTATGGTAATCGGCTGTATGCGTGCTCCGCGCGCCCATCTTCCCGCTGTAGTAAAGACTGCGGCAAAGGCTGCGGAGTCCGCAGAGAAAGAAAATTCCGAAAGCCATATTGCGGAAAACTACTCGGCGTCTGAAGAGATCTCTTCGACGGATACGGAAAGTGCGGCAGACGGATCCGAAAATGCAGAAGAATCCGCAGAAAAGGATACGGCAGAATCAAAGGAAGAGGACAATGGCTAAGATAATAGACGGGAAGAGAATTGCCGCCGAAACACGGGCGCGCATCAGAAAGGATACGGAGCATTTTATTGCGAGAACGGGGATCACTCCCGGTCTTGCGGTAATTATCGTCGGAGATAATCCCGCATCGCAAGTGTATGTGCGGAATAAAAAGAAGGCGTGTGAGGAAGCGGGAATGAACTCATGGGTGATCGAAATGCCCGAGAGCACTTCCATGAGCGAGCTTCTTTCGCAGATCGAGCTTCTGAAGAAAGATTCCGCCGTTCACGGCATACTTGTACAGCTTCCTCTTCCGCGCCATCTCGACGAGGCAAAGGTTATCGCTGCGATACCGCCCGAAAAGGACGTTGACGCTTTCCATATAGCAAATGTCGGACGCATCATGATCGGGAATTACGATTTTCTTCCGTGTACTCCGGCGGGCGTTATGAAGCTTCTTGAGGCGGAGGGTATCGACCCCTGCGGAAAAGAATGCGTGGTCGTCGGAAGATCGAATATAGTCGGAAAGCCGCAGGCTATGCTGCTCCTTCACGCAAACGCAACGGTTACGATCTGCCATTCAAAAACCGTAAATCTCGCCGAGGTTACACGGCGTGCGGACATCCTTGTCGTCGCCGTCGGCAAGGCGGATTTTATAACCGGAGATATGGTTAAGGAGGGCGCGGTCGTGATCGATGTCGGAATGAACCGACGCGCCGACGGCAAGCTCACCGGAGACGTCGATTTCGAATCCGTGTCCGCGAAAGCTTCCGCGATAACTCCCGTTCCCGGCGGAGTAGGTCCGATGACAATAACCATGCTTCTTGAAAATACGCTGACCGCAGCAGAAAAAGCTGCGGAAAAGCGGTAAAAATTCCTTGACAAATACGGATATTTGTGATATCCTATATATTGCCGCATAATGTCGGGTCCAAAAGCATTGCTTACCCGAATTAGCGAGTTGTAAATGAAAGAGAGGTGCTTTTCGTGTTCGCAATTATTGAAACCGGCGGAAAGCAGTACAAGGTCGCAGAGGGCGACATCATCTACGTAGAGAAACTTGACGCAGCCGAGGGTGATAAGGTTACTTTCGATAAGGTTCTTGCACTTCAGAACAGCGCAGGCTTCCAGACCGGAGCTCCCTACGTTGTAGGCACAAAGGTTGCCGCAAGCGTCGTAAAGAACGGTCGCGGTAAGAAGATTTATGTTATGACCTACAAGGCAAAGAAGAACGAGAAGAGAAAAATGGGTCACAGACAGCCCTACACTAAGGTTCAGATCGACGCGATCGAAGGCTGAACCGTATAATGACCAAGATCCTGTTTTTTCGCCGGGACGGAATATTCTACGGATTCGAGGAGACGGGGCATACCGGATACGGGGAATCGGGAGATGATGTTCTCTGCGCCGCGCTCTCCGCTATGACCATGCTCATCGTAAATACGGTTGAAATATCGTACGCAGGCGACATTGATTATAAGATCGATGACAGCACTACACGAATCAGGGTGGAGTCGAAATGCGCTCTTCCCGAATCCGAGGAGGATGAAAAGAAACGCTTCGCAATATCGGGGCTGTTTCAGGGTTATTATTATCAACTCAACGATCTTGTTGAGGAATATTACGACTATCTTGAAGTTGACATCACGGACGAATAATTTAAAGGAGAATGAATTATGCTTAGAATAGGACTTCAGTTCTTCGCACATAAAAAAGGTGTCGGTTCGACGAAGAACGGCCGCGACAGCGAGGCGAAGCGTCTCGGCGTTAAAAAATCCGACGGTCAGGCAGTTACGGCAGGCAACATAATTGTCAGACAGAGAGGAACCAAGATTCATCCCGGTCTGAATGTCGGACGCGGCTCCGATGACACCCTGTTTGCTCTTGTTGACGGAACGGTTAAGTTTGAGCCTATCGCAAAGGGACGCAAGCAGGTCAGCGTTTACGCTGCCGAGTAATCTGCAATGTTAAAAAAGGGCGCTCCCGCAATGCCACAGCCCGGTAAGGCGATAATTTCAAAACACTGAAAAATGGCATTTGCAAAGGCGAGCAATAAGGCTCTGACTCAAAAGGTCGGAGCCTTATTGTTTTCTATCTATAATGTAATTGCATCTTTGAATTTCTGCACCTCTATAAGTATAATGAAAGCATCAGGAGGTGTCAGACAATGAAAGAACAGAAATATCATATCTACCTGACCAATCAGGAACGGTCAGAGATTATTGAGTCCCTAATTGATTTCAAAAACCTCCGTATGCAGCAAGGGAAATATACCGATGCCGTTGATGAGGTGTTGGTAAAGGTAATCCGTGCAAAAAAGAAGAAACTCAAAGTTGTCTACATTTAAACATAGCTTGGGCTGCTTATTCCCCGCTTGGGGGTAAGCAGCCTTTTTCATATTATATAGCCTTAAATCCTGTGCCGCTTTTCCGCTTTCGGAAAGGCGGCTTTTTTGTTTTCAGAGGGTCACGAAAAAAAATTTTCAACTTTTTTTGAAAAACACCCTGCCAAAAGCCGCCCCTAATTCAAAGTAAGTGAAGGGGTTAATTCCTGACTTCATTCAGGAGCTTCTTCGTGATCCTTGAAAATTGAATATACAGGCACTTGGGACATTAGTTCTGATGATAGCCCGAAGATAGGTACGCCGTGACTGTTCCTTTTCGGAGCAAGAGCGAGAACCCCTGATCTGAAATTCGGTTTGCCACCGGAACGGCGATGACAGTCAGAATGATAATGATACTTCTCTACGGAGCTGGCGGAGAACCCGGCAGAGGTGAGATCCCTATGAACACGGTGCAGCACACCGTGACCCAAGTGTTTCCCGTAAGGCAAAAGCCGCCGCAGGGGGCGTTGAGAACAAATACTGCGGACATATACATAGCCGTCGATTTCAGGCGGCTATGAAATCTACAAAGAAGGAGGAAAAGCGAAAGATGCCAAACTGTAAAACCATAGCGATATGCAACCAAAAAGGCGGCGTGGGGAAAACCACCACGGCAGTAAACCTCGGCGTAGGATTGGCTATGCAGGGCAAAAAGGTGCTTCTCGTGGACGCTGACCCGCAGGGCGACCTTACTACCTGCCTCGGTTGGCAGGATACGGACAGTTTGCCGCAGACTCTTTCCAATAAGTTGTCAGCGGTAATGCGGGAAGAACAGCAAGACCCGTTCTCCGGCATTCTCAGCCACGAGGAAAAGGTTGACCTTGTGCCGTCGAATCTTGAGCTGTCGGCGCTGGAGATGAGCCTTGTGACCGCAATGAGCCGGGAAAGCGTGATGAAGAACTATCTCAGCCAAGTAAAGAACAACTACGATTATGTCCTCATAGATTGTATGCCGTCCCTCGGTATGATAACGCTCAACGCTCTGACTGCTGCGGACAGCGTTATCATTCCCGTGCAGGCGCAATATCTGCCGGCAAAGGGAATGACGCAGCTCCTGTCCACGATTGCCAAGGTAAAAAAGCACACCAACCCGAACCTTGCCATCGATGGAATCCTGCTGACCCTTGTGGACGGCAGAACGAATCTCGCCAAAAGCACCGTGGAGGCGCTGCGGGAGAACTTCGGCTGCCGGATCAGGATTTACCGGACGACCATTCCCGTTGCCGTGAAAGCCGCAGAGGTTTCGTCCAAGGGAAAAAGCATATACGCCTATGAGCCGAACAGCACCGTGTCCAAGGCCTACGCAGATTTCACGAAGGAGGTGTTAGCCGATGGCAGGCAGAAAGAGCGACTTCACGCTTCCCACGAACACGCTCGATGACCTGTTCTCCACGCAGGAGGAACGGGACGACGCAAAGCTGGCAAAAATCCGGGACATTCCCCTGACGGAGATCGACAATTTCCCCGACCATCCCTTTAAGGTGCGGGACGATGAGGATATGTTACAGCTTGTGGAGAGCGTCAAGGAGCGCGGAGTCATCACCCCGGCGACCGTCCGGCAGAAGGAGGACGGCAGATACGAGCTTGTTTCGGGACACCGCAGAAAACGAGCCTGTGAGCTTGCCGGGTTTGAAGCACTTCGCTGCGAGGTCGTAGACCTTGACCGTGATGCTGCTACTGTGCTGATGGTGGAGAGCAACTACCAGCGGTCGCAGATACTTCCCTCAGAAAAGGCGTTTGCCTACAAAATGAGGCTGGAAGCGATGAAGCGGCAAGCAGGTAGACCAAGCAAAGATAATTCTGCACCAGTGGTGCAGAATTTCGATGGGAAAACCACACGGGAAATTGTTGCCGCCGAGAGTGGCGAAAGTCACGAACAGGTTCGCCGGTATATCCGTTTGACGAACCTTGTCCAAGAGCTTCTTGACCTTGTGGACGAAGGGAAAATCAAAATGCGCCCTGCGGTGGAGCTATCCTATTTGGACGAGGACAGCCAGCGGGCGGTGGTTGATGAAATCGACCTGAACCAATGCACCCCGTCCCACGATCAGACTATCCGTATGCGGAAGTTCTTCACGGAAGGCAAACTCACACCGGAAGTAGTATCTGCCATTATGAGCGAGGAGAAACCGAACCAGCGTGAGAAAATCGTCCTGCGTGGGGATAAGGTGCGAAGCCTGATCCCGAAGAATATCCCTGTGAGCCAAACGGAGGATTATGTGGTCAAGGCATTGGAGCATTACAGTCGTTTCCTGCGCCAGCGGGCAGAGCGTGACAGCCGATAGGCACACGGAGTATGTTTTCCGCTGTCCCCTTCCTCACACTCCATCCCCAGAACTTTCAGACTATCCGAGAATAAATAATCTATCTCCTAACTTTATCTCTATCTCTCTAAATTAAGTCTATCTAAGAGAGACTCGGAGATCGCACAGTTTGGAATTGCGCCCACCGGCGATATGATAAAAAGTTGCGCTTCAAAACGCATCTTTGTCTGAACGGTTTTCATCGGGTAGAATGTGGTCGAAGGGAGTGAAGCGTATGAAATCTAAAATCGCAGTTCTTTTTCTGATTGTCCTTTTGTGCTTGACTTCGGGGTGCAACAACACCTCGCATATTGCAGAACAGCCCGCCCCGGTTTCTTCTTCGGGAAGTAATGAAGCTCCCGACCAATCAGAAACGGCGCAGGCAACAGAGAAAACGGAGGTTGAACAGCCCCGAAGTACAGAGCCGAAAGACGATGACCGTTCAACAGAAGCAACGGCAGGCGTGTTGGATAGCAGTATTCAAACAAAACCGGCATCCGAACAACCTAACAGCGGCACAACGCCGCCACAGGTAAGCGAACCGCCCAAGACACCTGACGAGTCCGAGCGCCATCCGGAAGTCTCTGCACCGTCCGAAAAGGAACAGCCCACACCTCCGGCAACGGAAGAACCAAAACCGGCAGAGCAACCACAACCGACCGAACCGTCGCAGGAAGAACCAACAGAGCCGGCATTTGACATTGGCTATTGGATCGGCTTTGCCAAGAGCTATGCCGAGAGTGTCGGTCTTACGCTGAACAGCGGAGCCGTATATTGCTGGGATAACCCCATCGCCGCAGGTGTAAAATGCAAATACACCGAACGGGATATTCGTGGCTATCTCGACCGATATGCCAAGGACGGCGACATCACCGATGTGTGGATTTGGTATGAGCAGACCGGAAGCGGCTCTTATGAAATCTATATCGGCTACGCATAACAACAAAACACATTTCACCCGAAACGCATCGTCATTGTACGGTGCGTTTTTCGTTTTCAAGGAGGTAACAAACACAATGAAAAAGAACCTTTTCAAGCGAGGGATGGCGGGACTGCTTTCCCTCGTGATGTGCCTGACAGCCCTTGTGGGGATTGGCACAACCACTGCCTATGCCGCAGGAGAAAGAGCAGAGGTCTACCTTGTTTCTTTTCCGAGAAGCGGCGATGCTAATATTGATTACAGCGGCACTTGGGGGCATCCCAATCTCCAGTATATGAACGGCTGGCATTCCGGTGAGTCCAAGTTCACTACCATTCGAGCAATGCACTCGTATGACGGCAACATCTGTTACTGCATTGAGCCGGGAGTGCAGCAGGATACCGGCGACACTTATACCAGTAAGGACGAAACCTTTTGGGACAACCTGCCCTCAGACATCAACAGCACCATTTCCCCCTATGATATGAAGCTGTTCATCGGGCGTATTATGCAGTACGGTTACACGGGACCCATCAGCACCTCGTGGCGTTCGCAGAACCCTGCTGATGCCGCAACGCTGGCGGAAGCTATGGCAACGCAGGTTCTCATTTGGGAAACCGTTGTCGGTGAGCGTGACGAGGACTTCGATTATGTAAGCCACGGTAGCTACGATGCTGTTAAGGGCGTTATCAGCACCGCCCATCCGCTGTATGACCTGTTTTGCGATTACTATGACAGCATTGAAGCAAGCGTTCAGCGTCACTCCGCCATCCCCAGCTTTATGTCCAAAAACCCGAACAGAGCGCAGAGCGTGGAACTGGAATGGGACGGAAGCGGTTACACCGCTACCCTGACAGACCACAACCAAGTGCTTTCCGATTACAGCTTTTCCGCTAATGAGGATGGCATTTCATTCAGCGTCAGCGGAAACCAGCTCATTATCACAGCAACGGATGCTCCTTCTGACAGCGTAAGAATTACCGCCAATAAGGTCGGTTCAACCCGCCGAGGTATCATCACTTGGACGGACGGAACATTCAAACAAGGAAGCGGCAAGCAGGATGTCATTACCTACGCACAGTCGGTCAGTGACCCCGTGCAGGCGTTCCTCAATTTGAAGGTGTCCTACGGCTTTGCTAAGATCGTCAAGACCTCGGAGGACGGCAAGGTGGATAACCTCACCTTTACCGTCACTGGTAACGGCATCAATCAGACCGTCAAGACCAACTCCAAGGGAGAAATTCAAATCGACAACCTGATGCCCGCCGTTTACACCGTAACCGAGATGGATTACGACAAGTATGAGCCGCAGGAATCCCGCCGTGTGACGGTGG
>ERZ773235.562-NODE-562-length-47629-cov-9.485412_pt1 | contig 47629 bp, 59 predicted proteins | sample MGYA00580522_ERZ773235 | MGnify/ENA primary metagenome ERZ773235 (study PRJEB29015, sample SAMEA2737797) | human gut metagenome | biome: human gut; feature: human-associated habitat; material: faeces | place: China | collected 2012 ...
AGTGTTGCACTAAGCGCTGCAAATGCTATTGTAAGTCCTGCAACTACTATTAATAACACTACTACAACTAGTGCTTTTGTTCTTCTTTCTTTTTCCATGTTTTCACTCTCCTTAATTTTACTTTTTAACATCTTTGATAGACGCAGAACCGTAAATTGTTCTTGTTGTTTTTCCACATTTTAATTCAATACTCGCTCCAACATATTTATAATTTTCATAACATTTAGTTGAATTTGTACATACCACGCTTGTTTGCCCTGGGTTGCTTTCTTTTACACTTTTACATGTATTTTTATCATTGCAAAATGCTGCATGTGTATCTTTCTTTTCAAAATCACTTGGATAACTAAATTTCACCTTAAAAGAAGTTGCATCCTTTTCTTTTGTTACACTTTCACCTACTGCGTAGCAATGATCTCCATTGGCGTTAGAAACAGAAAAACTCATTTTTACTTTATTCCAATCGCAAGATTTAGGTGATTTCTTTTTAGTTGTTGTAGTAGTTTTTGTCGTTGTTGTAGTTACAGTTGGTTGTGTGCAGCTTTTATAATTACAATACGATGAGTTTGGATAATAATCATTTTCATACCAAGGATCTCCAATATTACCACAAAAAGCGCCAGAATTTTTATCTCTATAATATTTTTGGTAAGTTCTAGTAACAATTAGAGTACCATATGAATTACATACTGAATTATCACAGGAAGTACTTCCTACTATGTCTGTTTCTTCTTTCAAATTTTCAGGTAAGCAATTTTTATATTTCTTATAGTTAATTTTTGCAGTACTTTTATTACCGGCTTTATCATAAACAGTTAAGCTAAGAGAAGTGGTACTTCCATTTAACTCTCCTGGAAAAGACACATGTTTTTTAGAAATTTTATATATATCTTTTGTTTTATTATTTGATAAATTATCAATCAATAACTCACTTCGTTTATAATTTTTAATATTTATATTGTCTAATACATTGTTATTATATTTGATAGCATCATCCACTCTAACTCTTTCGTTTTCACCTCTTGTTTTTGAAAATTTATATAGTATTTTCTTATTCGATGAAGTAGCTTTTTCATAATAATACTTTCCAACAGAAGTATAGAAATTATCTATTATAGAATATTTATCAAACAAGTTAAAACTATCCTCTTTATAATAATAATTAGATTTTGATTCAACCTTATCTATACCAGATGTTTCTTCTTTTATTTCAGTGTTTAAGGTTGCAAGTTTCCCATTTAATTTTCCAACATACTTGTAAATGTTATGAATCTTTATATCATCTAGATCAATTATTTTTTTATCGCGATCATCTTTGTTATATAATGTATCACGTAAGGATTCTCTAAAATTAATACTCGAAGGCCCATAAACCTTTTTAAGATAAAAACCCTCTAATTTAAAACAATCAACGTTTTCGTTGTTATAATTTCTACAAGCTGTATCTTTTTTATCACCATAATATTCCCAACAATAAACGCAACCATAAACGTTACTGGCTCCTTTTACATTACTAGGAGGAGTAACCTGATGCAACACGTAATAGTCATAATTCCCATGATAAAATTTATTGTTAAGTCCTATATTATTTTTTAATTTTCTAATAACTTCATCATTTACTAAATGTTTATAATCAAATTTAAACGCCGTATTGTCATCATAAATAAAATTCTTTTCTATTTCTCTGTCATAAGTTAATTTTTCATTCCTGCTCTTATTTTCATCTATTACTTTATTAAGTTGTTGTACATCAGTCAGCAATGTATATGTATTTTTGTTGTTATTTTTATTACTTTTATTACTATTCGAATTATTATTGTTATAACCTGTATATAAATCTAGATTTTCGGGCACTTGTGAATCAAGAGAATCACTTCTGATATAGCTATTTTCTGATGTTAACTTTAAAGATTTAATATCAGGTGAATAAGAATCTATTTTAATGCTATTTACTATCAGCTTTGCAGATTTTCCAGCTTGATTTTTAACAACAAATTTGATATTTCTAACATTTCCAGAATTTCCAGAATAATTTACACATCTATATTGATTACTATTTAACTTGTCATTTTTTTTAGCAACTTCCTTACCTATCTTTGCCTCTATTATTTTACCACCAGCAGGACTTATTTTCATACATACATTTAAAGATTCCTTTTCACCCAAACTTTCAGCATTATACCACTTCGTTCGAGAATTTACTTTAGCCTCACCACCATCTTTTTTATAATATCTAGGTTCAATAGATGGTGCTCCCGGTTCTATTATGTTTATAGTATATGTTCCATTACAATTAGTGGCCACATCATCTAAATAATTAGCGTTTAATTTATTACCATTTTTAGTTACCTTTATCTTAGTACAATAATCTACGCTTCTTCCGGTTACGGGATTTGTTATTTTGTTAATGTAATCTTCTTCTACTAATTTTCCAACGCTTATATAGGCATCAACATTATCAGACATGTCCTCAAATAAATACTCGTTTGCCGTAAAATACTCTACCGCTGCTGTTTCTACTTGTTGTTTTACTTGCTGCCATGCCTCTTTTTTCTTTGCACTACTTATACCAATAAGTGAAACGATAGCTATTCCAAGTATTGATAACATAAGTGCCATAGTAACTATTAATTCAATTAATGTAAATCCATTTTTCTTGTCCATCATTTACTCCTTTTTCACTCTTAAAAAAACATAATTAATCTATTTGAACATAGTTAATTGTTACACTTAAATTGTTAAACGTTAAATCTCTTTTAGGAAGTTCAGTAGATTCTATTACCTCATCTTTTTCAAAATCATATCCTGTAAAACCAAAGAGTAATGCATATCTTTTCGATTTCTTTGCAAGCAATGATCTACCCTTTAGGTTAAACTCATTAGAAGTATCACCACTGTCACTATATTCCCCATCACGTGGAACTTGTTCCGTAATTGCAAACGTTATGTTTTTATTTACCTTATCTACATCAGTTTTAGTAACAGTTCCGTCATTATCCCAATCACACCTTTCAACTGGTGATTGTAATGTACATAACGTGCTAATTTCAAATGATTCTATCTTAGCATTAATAGTGCCATCATTTACTATTTTAAATTCCATATGAACACCGTCATCAGGCTTAGAAACTGATACATTAAAATTAAAAATTGTAGTTCCACTAAATACTGGCTCTGTAAATGATGCATCTCCAAAACTATCAATGGCATCTTCCAACTTTTCAAAATGTATGTCCCATGATGCCGAATCAACCGTTGCACTACCATTAATTATAAGTGTTTGTGAAAGGGCTGCAAATGCTACTGTTAAGCCTGCAACTACTATTAACAATACTACTACAACTAGTGCTTTTGTTCTTCTTTCTTTTTCCATACTTTTTACTCCTTTTACTACTATTATTAACTTTAATTATTCTATCATACATAAATAATTTATTTATAACCTTAAGAGGTTACTTTACTTGTTTATAATACCATATACCCCCCCCCGGGTGTCAAGGTATAATTATATGTGCAAAAAAATATACTTTACTATGATTAAATTTAAAAATAATTTACTTATTAAAAACATAATAATTTTATTAGTATCAGGAGCTTTAGCTAAAGTACTTGGAATGTTAGGAAAAATAATATATACAAGAATTGCGGGTGTAAACGTAGTTGGTTTATATACGATGATAACCCCTACATTTATGCTTATTATTTCAATTTGTCAGTTTTCATTTCCAATTTCTATTAGTAAGATTAGTGCCGAAGAAAAATACGATAATAAAAGTCTTTTAAAAAGTGCCTACTTTGTTGGCTCTATTATAAGTATAATACTAATTATTATTCTTATTTTAGCATCAAATCTAATTGCATTATCACTCCATAATAAGCTTTTAGCGCCCGCTATTTTAAGCATTAGTGCAATTATACCATTTGTTATGATATCAAGCGTACAAAGAGGTTTTTTGCATGGAAAAGAAGATATGCTTCCAGCATCTATTACTAACGTTACAGAAGAAATAATTAAGATAATTTTAATACTATTTTTACTTCCAATTGCAATAAGCAAAGGTGACATAACATCCGTAATATTCTTAATATTATTTAATGTAATTACAGAAAGTTCAAACATATTATTCATGCAAAAAGTAATAAGTAAAAAATACATAAGTAATAAAAAAGGTAAAGTAAATAAAAAAATTATCAAAGAAATACTTTCTATTTCTATTCCAACAACATCGGTTAGATTAATCGCTTCCATAGGATTTTTTCTAGAACCAATTATACTTACTAACACCCTTCTTTCTAGTGGATATTCACCAAATTACATAACGATGGAATATGGTATTATTAATTCGTATATAGTTCCACTTTTATCTATTCCAAGTTTCTTTTCTATATCTATTGCATCCGCTCTTTTGCCAAACATAACGAAAGCATATGCAAATAAAAAATATGATGAGTTTAATAGAAAACTTCTTAAACTAATGTTTTTATCTATGCTAGTTGGAGCTGTCTGCTTAACTATTATATTAATATTTCCAAACGAAATACTAAAGTTAGTATATAACGTTAATTTTGGTATTAATTACATATATTTAATTGGTCCATTCTTTTTAATACTTTACATGCAACCAACACTATCAGTTGCACTTCAAGCAATGGATAAAACAAATAAATTATTTTTAACAAGCACGATTTCTGTAATAATTAAATACAGTGCTTTATACGTTCTTGGAAAAATAGGTTTTGGAATGAACGCCTTAATATTTGCTATGATAGCAGGTATTGTTACAACAACTTCTTTAGTATTAATAATAGTTTTAAAAGAACTTAAGAAAAAAACTAGCTAGAAGTTTTTATTTCTTCTTGCTAGTTTTTTTATTTAGTTTAATATCTGGGCTATTTTCCACTTTAACAGAAAACGTTAGGATATTACATATGATTAAAGCCACATACGAAATCCAAGTAATCTCTTTTGTAATAAAAATTTGAATGAAAAGCAAAATAATTGCAATTACATCAAGCACTATCATACAGGTTTTAAGTGCTCTCATACTTTTCTTTCTTCTTTTTAATTCTTCATCATTTACTTTAACTTCTTTTTTCATATCATTACTCCTCATTATTATTAGTTATAGAACATTTAAATCCTTTATTAGTGTATGCATCTTTTAAACTATCTATGGTATCAGTAGTTTGGGGTTTAACAAACAATATCGTTTGATTATCGTTAAGTGTTAATCCATCAAAGCCTTGTTTCTTATAATTGGTTTCAACGTTAAAAGTAAAACCTTTACTGTTTTTATCAAACGTTACTCTATTTCCCACTGCTGCAGCATTATTTATAAAAAAGTTTTCATACTGAGTTTTTAAATCACTTACAACGGCTGATTCATTATCAGTTAGCAATTGAGCAACAAAGTTAAATTCTGATTTACTTACAATGTTTTTTTCATAATTTGCCGTATACGTTACAGTTTGTGATTCTGCATCACTTTTAGCCTCATAGTTACAAGTTAACGTTCCCTTAGTATTATCTTCTGTTTCTTCTATTGTTTTGGTAGTCACCTTAGGTTCAACATTCTTTGTTGTTCTTCCTAAATCTGACTTGTTGTTAACATAATACAATACAAGTAATATTATAACCGCAACTATAATACCAACTATCGTATAGTTATGCTTTTTATCAGCAAGCAATATTTCATTATTTGTAATGGGATCAATTACAACCGTATTATTTACCGCTCCATCATATAAATCATCTAAGTTAATTTCACGGGTTACATTTTCGGGATCTTCGATTAATTCTTCATCATTATCCAAAACTTCCTCTTCGGAATCAAAAACTTCTGTTTTAGTCTCATCAAAGTTTTCTTCTTTTACGTCGTCTTTATTTTTTTCTTCCATCTAAATCCCTCCTTATATTAATATAATAACATAATATTTTTAATTAAAAAACACTATTTCTTTTTTTCGCCAATTTTTTCTCCATATTTTACATATGTTTCAAAACCATTTAATGAATTATTTATTATTTCTTCATCTAAAGTAATTTTATCTTTTTCAAATAGTAGTACAATAGTTGATCCTCCATACTCAAAATAGCCTTTTTCTTCTCCTTTTTTTATCTTTCCAGTTGTTATTATATTTTTAATTTTACCAACTAAAAGAGCTCCTACTTCTACATATGTAACAAGCCCCATATCATCTGTTTTAATACAGGTACATTCTCTTGTATTTTCCTTAAATACTTCGTAATTTTTATACGCTACCGGATTAACTGAATGAAACATTCCTTTAATCTTATAATTAGAAGTAATTGCACCATCACATATAAACATATATCTATGATAATCATCAGGTGATAATCTAAAAATAAGTGCTACACCATCTTTATATTTTTTAGCTAAAGATTCATTCTTTAATATACTATTTATAGTATACGTACTATTTTTTATATTAAAAGTAGTATTTTTATCAATTTTTAAGTAAGTTAGTTTTGAATCACAAGGAGATAATAAATAGTTATTAGATTTAGGTATTGGTCTTTTATTCTTTTTTATTTTTCTTGTAAAAAAGTCATTAAAACTATCAAATTTATCTTTTTCATAAATACTTAAATCAATGTTATTTTTCTTAACAAATGAACTTATCATAATCTTTGATAAAGATGAATCCATAAACTTTCCAGATAGATGCGATACAAATTTACTTTTTACTAGCGGTTTTAAAATAATTCTTCCTAAATGGGTATTATATAAAAAGGATAACCCAATATTTGGATTACCTTTATAAACTTCTCTCATTATCTCATTGCTGCTGATATGATAGCTATTTCTATTACCGCTAAAATAGAACAGATAACATACCAAATACCAGTAGGCTTTTTGATTTTAATATTAAGTACAAATAGTATTGCTGTCATAAGCATAACAAGTGGATATGCCTTTAAAAATACATTTGGATGCATAAAGATATTTAAATTATACGTAAATGGTAAAATAATTGCAATACTTGTAACTGGAAGTCCATAATAATATGATACCTTCTCTTTTTTCTTTTTGTTAAATACTGTTTTTTCTTCTGCTAAAACGTTAAAGTAAGCAAGTCTTATAACAGCTGCTAGACCATATATAATGTATATTACCGTATTTAACTTACTAGTAAATCCCATACAAATACCAAGAACTATTGGAAAAACTCCAAATGATACGGTATCAACAAGTGAATCTATTTGAATCCCAAATTTCTTTTCCGTTTCACTTCTTTTGCAAGCTCTTGCAACAGTTCCATCAAACATATCACAAACACCTGCTAAAATAAGACACATAACAGCAGCTGGAATATGTCCTAAAAATGCAAGTACCATTCCCGTTACTGAAAATGCAAGTCCTATATAAGTAAGTAAGACTGATGCGCCATAAAATCCTATAAACATAATTAATACTCCTTTACTATTTCATAACATTACATATTGTACCATAAATAAATTTTTAAATAAAGAAAAAGAAGAACTAATCTTCTTTTTTCTCATTTGGATTTGCAATTTCTGGTTTCATAAGTGGGAATAATACAACATCCCTAATAGATGGTTGATTATAAATAATCATCATTAATCTATCTATTCCAAAACCTAAACCTGAAATAGGTGGCATACCTTGTTCCATTGCAAGCATAAAGTTTTCATCTAAATCCATTGTCTCATCGTCACCTTGTGCTTTAGCTTTTAATTGGTCTTCAAAAGTTTTTCTTTGAGTAATTGGATTAACTAACTCAGAGTATGCTTTACAAAGCTCACTGCCGCATGCTACTACTTGGAATACATCAATTATCCTATCATCTTTATCATTCCTTCTAGCAAGAGGAATAAGCATAGATGGATAATTATACATAATAGTAGGTTGAACAATTCCTTCACGAATTTTCTTTTTATATACAAAGTCTACTATTTGACTTACTGATTTATATTCTTCTAATTCTTCATATGTAAATAAACCTTTTTCTACGATTTTATCTTTTAATTCTTTAGGATCTTCTACTTCTAGGAAGTCAAAACCAAAGATTTTTATCATTTCTTCAACATAGTTTATCTTATCCCAAGAATCTTTACCAAAGTCAAGCGTTACACCTTGGTATTCTATCTTTGTAGTACCAACTAACTCCATTAATAGTGATTTAATAAACTTTTGATAAAACTTTACGTTATCTTCAAAATTCCAGTATGATGCATACCATTCTACCTGAGTAAACTCTTGTAAGTGCTGAGTGTCCATTCCTTCGTTTCTAAAACATTTAGCAATTTCGTAAACTCTATCATATCCTGCTGCAACACACTGTTTTAGGTATGTTTCTGGTGCAATTCTTAAGTTACAATCAATATCTAATGCGTTATGGTGAGTATAAAATGGTTTGGCAGCCGCTCCGCAAACAGCAGTTTGAAGTATTGGTGTTTCAACTTCTAAAAATCCATTTTCCCCTAAAAATTTATGAATGAAAGCATATAGCTTACTTCTTCCTAAAAATACCTGTCTTGATTCTTCATTAGATATTAAATCAACATATCTTTGACGATATTTAAGTTCAGTATCATTAAGTCCATGGAACTTATCTGGAAGTGGTCTTAACGCTTTTCCTAAAAACTCAAAACTATTTACTCTTAAAGTCTTTTCTCCAGTTTGAGTTGTGAACATCTCACCTTCTGCACCAATAAAGTCTCCGGTGTCTATTTGCTTTTTAAAGAAAGCATAATTATCTTCACCAACAATATCTATTCTAAGTTCTAACTGTATTGAACCTTCCAAATCTCTTATACGGATAAAACTTAATTTACCCATCTTTCTCATAAATACTATTCTACCTGCTAATCTAACGTTTTTTTCTCCGTCTTCTAAATTTCTAGCATCTTTAAGTGAATGAGTTTTTTCATATCTGTCTGGATAAGGATTGCATACCTTTTTAATTTCTTCTAATTTTTCTCTTCTAACTATTTCTTGTTCTGTTAATTCTCTCAAGTTAACTTCCTCCCTTGCTCTTGATATTATATCATACTTTTTATCTTTTTTATATTTTATTTAGTTGTCGTACACTTATATCCTTCTTTTTCTAAATTAACTTTTAATGTTTTATAAGTCATATCACGGCTTATCTTAAAGTAACTAAGCGGCATAGCTTCCTGATCTATCTTTTCTATTTCATCATAATTAAATAAAGTAAAGTCTAGATAACCATTTACTTTTACATAATCATCACTAGTTTCATAGGTATAAGTAAATCCTGGCATACCATTAGAATTTATAATCGCTCTTAACTTATCATCACTTACGTACTTAATTTGTTCTTGATATTCGCTATTTAACGCAGTATATGTATAAGTGCTTTCTACGTAATTTATCTTGTTTTTCTTATAAGTTATTTTGTATTCATCAGTATATTTATAACCTGTATCTTCAGCCGTTGATGTACATAATTCTTTTTTTTCTATTCCAAATACAAAGTTAACTAATATAAATACCACTATAAGCCCAAGTACCATGCCAAGCGCTATATATATAATTATTTTTTTATTAAATGATTTATCATCTTTTATAGTATTTTTACTTGATAAAACATCCTTGCTAGATGATGCTTCATTATTTTCTATTGTTAAATTATTTTCTGGATAACTAGCATTTATGTTAGTGTTTATTTGATTATTAAAATCATAATTATTATGGTTTATAGCCTCGTTATTACTAATATTAAGTCTTTCTTCATTACTATCTAAAGACTCATAAGATTTATCAGTGACAGAGTCTAACGTGGGTATATTTACAACATTCTCATTATAATTAATCTCGCTAGGGCTATCATTCTTGCTACCGCCATTATTACTTGTACTACCCATAATATTAAAGTTATCTGCGTGAAAAAGTGGTTTTACTAATTCTTCATTATAATTATTTTCTCTTGCCTCATTTAAATTACTATTATCAGTGTTAACTTTAAAATCATTTCTTTGAAATGGATCCTCTACACTTTCTGCGTTAGTTTCTGGTATTTGATTTATATTACCTGCTGGAGTGCTAACATTAAAACTATCTTCACTAAATAATGGTTTTTCTTTTAACGTATCATTTTTCTTTGTATCATCAATTTCAATAAAATCTGTTCCAAATATATCATCTAATGCATTTTCTACCGTTTTATCTTTATTATCCATTATTACCCCTTCTTTCAACATCAATAATTATAACATAATAGTCTTAAATTAACAATGAAGATAATTTTTAATATAAAAAAAGCAATAATTTTTATTGCTCTTCATTTTTTTTAATTATGTATAATTTACCATTTTTAGTAAAAGCATAAAAAACGTCAGTGGCACTTATGTTTTTTTCTATTAAGGTGTTAAGAAGCCATGTTTTTGTTTTACCAATTGCATATAAATTTTCAAACTCTACTTTTCCGTCTAATATTATTGGAAGAGGGTATGTTTTTTTATCTTTATCATCTTTCTTAAATACGGATAGTTTTCCGTTCGTTTCTAATATTGCGTAATCTACCTCATCTAAACTTCGTACGTCTTTCTCTCTTAATTGAAGCAAAAGATCATCTAACGTATATCTTTGTTCTACCATGTTTTTAAAATTAACGATTCCTTTTTTTATTATGATAACGGGCCTTCCATCAACAAAATTTCTAAATTTTGCGCTTTTTAAAGATATTTTTGCAATTACTATCTGAAGCAAGACAAGAATAATAACAGGAACTAAGTTGATTAAAAATCCATCTTTATGTTCTAATGCAAGTGCTACTAATTCCGCTATTAAAATAAACACAACGAGATCAAAAGTACCTAATTGTCCTACTTCCCTTTTTCCCATAACTCTAAATATTATTGCTACTAAAACATATATAAAAAGAGTTTTAAATATAACAATCATCAAGTTCATTTTATCACCATTAGTATTATGTTTTAAATCATATTTTTATATACAAATAATATAATTAATTAGAGGTGGAATATGAAAAATAAGATATTTCCTTTTATTTATGGTATAGGAATTATATTAATAGGAGCTCTTTTAACTAGCATATTATATTATTTTAACGTAACAACAGACAAGTTAAACTCTATATTTTTATACTCAGTTAGTATATTATCATTTTTTGTAGGTTCCTTAAAATTAGGTAAAGAATTAAAATACAAAGGCCTTGTAACCGGGCTTATATACTTTGCTATTTTATTTATCTTTATGGTATTTTTATCAAACGTTATATTTAAGGAGAGTTTTTCTATAAAAAATGTAATTTATTACTTGGTATTACTTATATTTAGCATATTAGGAGGAGTTATTGGTAAAAATATGAAAGAAGAAATAGACGCTTAAATAAACGTCTATTTTTGTTTTTTATACTTACTTATAAATTCTTCTTTATACTCATCAAAACGGTCATTTCTAATAGCTTCTCTTATCTCTTCCATTTCCTTAATTAAAAATCTAATATTATGAATTGATAAAAGTCTTCCGCCATTTACTTCACCAGACGTTATTAAATGTCTAACATAAGCCTTTGTAAAGTTCTTGCATGTATAACAGTCACAAGTATCTTCAATTGGAGTAAAATCCTCTTTATATTTAGCATTTTTAATATTAATACGGCCATTTCTTGTAAAGCAATTTCCATGTCTTGCAAGACGAGTTGGAAGTACGCAGTCAAACATATCTATACCACGGGATACTCCCTCAAGTAAATCTATTGGTTCACCAACACCCATTAAGTACCTAGGTTTATCTTTCGGTAAATAAAGTGTTGCATCAGAAATCATTTTATACATAACATCTTTAGGCTCTCCAACAGATGTTCCTCCTATAGAATATCCATCAAAGTTCATCTCAGCCGTTTTGATAGCACTTTTTCGTCTTTGGTCCTCAAACTCACCACCTTGAACGATACCAAATAAAGATTGATTAGGATTATTAAAAACCTCTTTACCTCTTTTAGCCCAACGAAGTGTTCTTTCTACTGATTTTTCAACATAACTTCTAGTTGCTGGATAAGGTATGCATTCATCAAAACTCATCGCTATATCAGAGTCTAATTTATTTTGAATTTGAATTGATTTTTCCGGAGTTAAAAATAAGTTTTTACCATCTATGTGACTTTTAAACTTAACTCCTTCTTCGGATATATCTTTAGGTTTTGCAAGTGAAAACACCTGAAATCCACCTGAATCAGTAAGGGTTGGTCCATCATAATTCATAAACTTATTAAGGCCTCCAGCTTTTTTTACGATATCTTCACCAGGTCTTAGCCATAAGTGATATGTATTAGAAAGAACAACCGCAGAACCACAAGCCTTTAACTCCTCCGGCATCAACGTTTTTACGTTTGCGAGCGTTCCAACAGGCATGAATAGTGGTGTTTCATAATCACCATGGTTAGTATGTAATATACCCAATCTTACGTTTTCATCATCCTTATTATTTTTTATTAATTCATATTTAATTTTTCCCATAAAATCACCATTTGAAATTATAACATAATAAAAAATATTTAGCAAAAGAACTAAATATTTTTCTTATAATTTCTTTTTAAAGTTTTTGATGCACCTTTTGTTACTTCTTTAAACGTCTTACAAGTAGCATAGATTGCCGCACTACAAACTCTTGATGCAATGTAACTTGGTCTAGATACTTCAATTGTATCATTTTCTTTACCCATATAGTAATTTTGACTATCTTTACTAGTTATGTCTTTATAGCTTAATGTGTTTTCTTTCTTATTCTTTTGAATATTTTCTTCTATATTTAAAGTTTCTGTTAAAGTATCTAAAAAACTTATTAAATCATCTATTTTAAAGTTTTCTATTTTTTCTTTAGCTTCTAACTCTTTCATTCTTATCTTAAGCGCAATAACATCGTTCATATATTTAGCTTTCATAGCACCATCAGATAATAATTTCTTTAAAAGTGATGTGTTTTTATATAATGAAAGTAATACTTCATTTTTATTTTCACATGAATTTTCTTCAAGCTCATGCATTGCAAAATTAGCCATTCTTAAAGCTGATTTTATTTGATCCTTATCATTATAATCAAGTCCTGATTCTCTTCTTATGTTATATAACGTTCTTTTATTTATCATAATTACCCTCCATTTAATTTTATATAATTATTTTTATTTTATGAACATACAGTCTCCAAATGAGAAGAATCTGTATTTTTCCTTTACTGCGTGTTTGTATGCATTAAGCACATTTTCCTTTCCAGCTAAAGCACTAATTAACATAATAAGTGTTGACTTTGGCAAGTGAAAATTAGTTAAAAGAGCATCTATGCCATGAAATTTATATCCAGGATAAATAAATATCTTGGTATTTCCACTTTGCATTTTAAAGTGACCATTACTATCTGCTACCGTCTCAAGTACCCTAGTTGATGTTGTACCTACCGCAACTATTCTTTTACCAGCATCTCTTGTTTTATTAAGTAAATCTGCAACTTCACTACTTAATATGTAATACTCAGAATGCATATCATGCTTTGTAACATCTTCAACAACTACTGGTCTAAAAGTTCCAAGCCCAACGTGTAATGTTACGTAAGCTATATTTACGCCTTTTTGTTTTACCTTTTCTAGGTATTCCTTAGTAAAATGAAGTCCTGCTGTTGGTGCTGCTGCTGATCCAGGATTTTTAGCATAAACTGTTTGATATCTATTTTTATCATCTAATTTCTCAGTAATGTATGGTGGAAGTGGCATTTCTCCTAATCTATCTAATATTTCTAAAAATATTCCATCATAAATGAATTTATAATGTCTTATACCATCATCACCTACAAACGTACACTTACAAGATAACTCATCTGAAAACTTAACAATGGTTCCTTCTTTTATTCTCTTAGCAGGCTTTGTTAAACACTCCCACTCGTCATCCCCTAAATCCTTTAACATTAATACTTCTATTACTGCTCCTGTATCAGGTTTATGTCCTATAAGTCTAGCTGGTATTACTTTTGTATCATTAAGAACCAAAGTATCACCAGGATTTAGATAGTCTATTAAGTCAGTAAAATGTTTGTCAGCATACTCTCCAGTTTCTTTATCAAGCACCATCATACGTGATGCATTTCTGTTTTTTAAAGGAGTTTGTGCAATTAACTCTTTTGGTAAATCATAGTCAAAATCTTCTGTTTTCATAAATTTCCCTCCCAAATAAAAAAATAATAAATACTAAACAAGTACTTATTATAATCTTTTTTTATTAAAATATCAATTACTTACCCTCTTTTGATATATTTAAATGCTTATATGCTAAGTCCGTTACTATCCTACCTCTTGGAGTTCTTTTTAAATAACCTATCTGCAGAAGATAAGGTTCACAAACATCCTCTATCGTTGATACCTCTTCACCAATTGATGCTGCAACCGCTTCAACCCCAACAGGACCACCATTAAATTTATAAATTATGGTTTTTAATAGTTCGTAGTCAACCTCATCTAAACCTAACTTATCAACCTTTAACGAATCAAGAGCATACTTAGTAATATCAATTGTTATTGTACCATCTCCCTTAACTAAAGCAAAATCACTAACACGTTTAAGTAGTCTATTTGCAATTCTAGGAGTTCTTCTACATCTATTAGCAAGTTCACGGGCCGCATCTTCTTCAATTGTTAAATCAAGAACCCTAGCACTTCTTTTAATAATTTCTGTTATTTCATCTTCCGTATAATAATTAAGTTTTGAAACTATTCCAAATCTATCTCTTAAAGGTGCTGATAAATCTCCTGCACGAGTAGTTGCTCCAATTAAAGTAAAATGTGGTAAATCAATTCTTATATTACGATTAGAGCCTTCTCCTCCTACTATAATGTCAAGCGTAAAATCTTCCATTGCTGAGTATAAAATCTCTTCAACAAATCTTGGAATTCTATGTATTTCATCAATAAACAGTACGTCCCCTTCTTCTAGTGAAGATAAAATAGCAGCTAAATCACCTGATTTTTCAATAGCAGGTCCTGATGCTGTTTTAATGGATGCCCCCATCTCATTTGCTATTACGTAAGATAACGTTGTTTTACCAAGTCCTGGAGGGCCATATAACAATACGTGGTCTAATGCTTCACCCCTCATTTTAGCAGCGGACATAAATATTTTTATATTCTCTTTTATATCTTTTTGTCCAATATATTCATCAATAGTTTGTGGTCTAATACTAGACTCAAACCCATCTTCCTTTAATTTATCTCCTGTAACTAATCTATTATCCATAATTTAGTCCTTTCTATTTTAATAATAATTTAAGTGCCTCTTTAACTTGTTTTTCCAAAGAAAGAGATACATCTAATTTAGGCAATACTTTCTTAATATCATTAGGCTTATATCCAAGTGACTTAAGCGTTTCAGTAAGTTCTTCAAAATTATTTAAACTATCTTTTTTATCATCACTAGCAAGTTTACCTTTTAAGTCAAGAATTATTTGCCTTGCAACCTTATCACCGATCTTAGGAAACTTCTTTAAGTAACTTACGTTCCCGGTATCTATCGCATCTAAAATAGCATCTTTATTATCACCTGAAAGCATTGGAAGAGCCATTTTACAACCAAGACCTTTAACACTTATGAGTTTTAAGAATAAGTCTTTATCATCCTTAGTTTTAAAACCATACAAAGTATTTTCATCTTCTCTTATCTGCTGATATAAATATATAATAACCTCTTCATTTTCTTTATATGAATATGGATTTGCAACATATATCATATATCCAATTCCGTTATTTTCTAACACAACATAACTTGTATCAATAATTGTTATAATACCTTTTATATAAGAATACATATTATTTATTCCTTTCTTACTTTTTACTTCTATTTAATTTTATCACGAACAAATGTTTTTGTAAATATTTAAAAGAAAAAATAGTCAAAAGACTATTTTATTCGAAAATTATAGTACCACTTTCAATTGGCAAATCTTCATAATTTACATCAGTTAGTGTAAACGTACTTTCTGGTGGCATACCATCTGCTATGTTTATTGTATATGGTTTTGCCATAATATAATTTTACCCCCCTCTTGTTTTTATTTTTAAACCATTATAATATTTATCATATAAGTTTAAAATAATCGGAAGTTTAGTTTCTGTTTTAAATTCATCAAAATAAAGTTTTAAATCCAAATTACCATTTTGATAGATTTTAGATCTGTAAAGCTTAGGCTTAATGCCATGTATACTAACTACTTCAATAGTATATATACCGCACTTTAAATTATTAATGGATAAGTTGCCATATATATACGTTTTACCTTCAAAGATAAGCTTATCATTTAAATCATACAATTTAACATTAAAACTATATCTATCTAAAGTTCCTTTTATAATACATTTTACCTTAATCAAAAAAAATCACTTTCAATCATTTCATTTTATACTATGAAATATTTTTGAAAGTGAATAATTTAAGAGACTAGCTGTATGATTGTTATTATTTATATTTTTAAATTTTACTTCTTTCCTTATCTTTCAAATATTCATCAGATATTGTAATATTCATTTCAAATGGAAGATTTGGGTTTCCATGATACAAATAATCTCCAAATATATGCATTACTTCCCATAATTGCATTTGAGTGTATCCGTTATCATCAATTGGTGCGTTAAATTCTCCTAATATTTTTAAAACTTCTGGATTATTAGCATAATTTTTTAAAATATTATCATGTCTATTTTTCAAAATAGCAATACCAGTTTCTGTCAGCTTAATATTTACATAATCATTAATGTTAAATTCTTTCATTTTATTCCTCCATAATTTAATTATAACACAAGTACTTTTTTTTAGCAAACATACTCCATCACATAGTATGTCTTAAAATTCTGTTTTTTTATTATTACTTTGTTGTACTCTTAACGTATGGATTTTCTTTACTAAATATTTCTTCATCATTACTAAAACCACAATTCCAAGCCATCTTCATACTACTTAGATTGTCATGATGAATTCTAGCTTTTATATAATGTATCATAGGATAATTACTAAATATGTAATCTGTTATTTCATTTAAAAGAAGAGTTCCATATCTTTTTTCTTTATTTCCTCTATATTCCTTAAAAATTGCTTGCCTTATATATACAGCTTTTTCTTCTTCATTAAAATTACTTAAATCGATATAACCAATTAAGTTACCCTCGGCTTTAACAAAAAATCCCTTATTAAAAAAATTACTATTTTTATTATTCAAATGCTGCAAAAAGCCATTAAACCTTGATGTTATATCAGAATCCTTAGCAAGTTTTTTTAGTGTCATAAGATGCGTTTTATCATTAGAATTAAAATTAACAAGCGTAAGTTCACCAATAACAATATCTTCCATTTTATTACCTCCTAAAAGTATTATTAATAATTATAATTGTTCATCTAAAACCATTTCAGTGCAATCCCATTTTTCATTATAAAATAAAAATGCATCTTTTATAATGTTAGTAACCTTAAATCCGGCTGCTTTATAGCACTCGTAAGCACCTAAATTATTTGTAAAAACACCTAGATTGATTTCTTTTGCTCCGATGTTTTCCTTAGTATACTTAATTGCTTCTTTAATTAGCTTCTTTCCGTATCCTTTTTTCCTGATACTATCATCAATTATTATAAACCTAACCTAACAATGGTTTTATCTTCACCTGGATTTCTTAATATTAAATGCCCTACAACATTTCCATTATCCTCTAAAGTTAAAGCATAAAAAGAAGATGTTTTCATACAATTTAAATAATTATCATTTATATCAGATGGTTGACACGGATAATTTTTATATCTATCTGCACTCCATAATCTAAACTCTCTTTCATTTTTTATCCAACTTAATATTTTAGCTGCATCTTCTTTCTTATACGGCCTAAGTTTCATATTTTCTCTCCTTTATATTTAATATCAATAATACCGACTAAATACGTAAAACATAACAAATTTATAATGAATTAAATTGTGTTATTTTTTCCATTAATTTAATACTTTTTTAAACTCATTTCAATTACATTTATCGTAATAATTTTTAAGACCAAGGTATCTATTGTTCCAAGGCTGCAATCTGCCGTTTAAACTATAACTGTATATTATATAATTATTTTTATTAGTTTCAGTATCTTCAATTGTATAATTTTCTTTTAACTGCATAATTTTATCATATAAAACTAGTGCTGGTCTATTTTCATAATATGTAGTGTCAACTCTAAAGCAATCAAATTTCTTCAGACTACGGCAATAATTTATTGTATCCAATAATACTTTTTTGCCATAGCCTTTTCTTCTGTGTTGAGGCAAAATAGTAAACCAATCAAGCCATATAGTATCTGGATACTTGTTATAGACATCCACACCAGTTATTCCAACTAAAACGTCGCCGTCATAAACCAGAAAAAAACAATTATCATCCTTTTTATTTACGGCTTTATCATAAAGATCATGATAATCTGGGTCATCAGGCCATGTGTCTTTTTGAATTTTAAATGCAGTATCCAAGTTTTTTAAATTAAGTGTTTCATATCTTAAATTATATAGTGATTTCATACTTGCCTCCATAGTTAAATATAACTCATAGTTCTAATAAACATTTTATCACAAAATCGAGTTTTCTACTAATTCGCAGTGTTGATAAAAAATAGTCTAACAATTCTTAAGTAAAAGATGATAATAAGTAATAAACCTGCAATTATGTTACGCACGTTATTAAAATAAAAAGAAAGCATTTCAACTTACTTTCTTGCCTTCTTTAATGTTAAAACTTGTTTATCTTTAGATTCTGACTTATTTATTCCAGATTGTGATAATGATGCATAACTTTCTCTTTTGATTTCTTCATCTGTTTCTTTAAAGACTCTTTCTGTTTGCGCATCAATATATTTTTTTAACTTGACACTGTTTGATTTTTTTGTAAAAGGATTCATAACTTCCTCAAAATAGGATAAATCACTATCTTCTGCTTTATTTTTTTCATTTAATATTTCTGATAGTTTAGTAGCATTTTTATTCATTTCCTCAATTAATATTAATTTTTCACCATATGGATTATATGCTAATTTAGTTAAAAGGATTTCATTAGTACCTTTTATATTACATATGATTGAAATTGAAAACGAAGTATTATTGTTTAATCCATTAATAATTTGTTCGGCATCACATTTAATAGCAACTTCCTGATTCGTTCCGTAATTGTATCCTAGTTTTTCCGGAAAAGTTGTAATATTATAATATTTGGTAAAAATTTCATTTAATTCATTTCTCAATCTTTCTAAAAATAATTTATCTTTTCTAGCGAGTTGTTTATTGGTGAAGAAAAAATTAAAATCTAAAAAATCACAATACTTATATTCTTCGGACATCCAAATAAAATCAGTTCTTTCTTGATAAGTTTCAAAGGATGGCTCTCGAAATTTTACAGCAAATGCTGCTCCATCTAAAAATAATATATCTTTAGTATCAAAAATACCTCTATCAATACAAACTTGAGTTATTTGATTAATTTGTTGTTGCGTTAAACATGATAAATATTTTTTTATATTTTCACCAAACAGCATTCTAAATTCGGCTTTATCATTTTCATCAAAACCGCCATGTTGAAACTCATTTTTACAATAATTTAATAGTTCAAAAGAAAACTCTTCTTCAGTTAATTTCTTTTTAATCTTATCTATAAATCGCATGCAATCACCTCATTAGTAAATATTATATTATAAATTTTCATTATTTTTTTGGACCGTTATCTCGCTCGTCCCACATATTAAACATATCTGTAAAATAATTATACATATCTTCGGTAATGTTATTTTTCTTTATACCAAGAATTTCATAAGAACTAATATTAGTATTGTATTTCAAATATTGTTCAAATGCCTCTTCTCCTTTACCCAATAATAAAGCCATTTTGACTTTAACATATCTATTGTCTATTGTTTGTTTAAATTGTGACATAGCGTCTTGTGATAAAAAAACTTCTCTTATTTTTTCTATTATAAGTGGTTTATCAATATTAGCTATCATACCAACTTCTTTTTGTCTAGCCTTAACAGGTTTCATAGCAGGTAATTCTAACATATGATGAACAAATTCTCCAAAAAGTAAATTTTCCAATGTTTTTCTTATCTGTTTATCATTAGAATATAAAATTGGGGTTAACGGATCATATTCTAATTCATCAGTCACTTCTTCATGAATTTGTTCTTTTTGACTTTTAGTACTACTAATTAATTGGAAGGCAAACATTTCAATTGCTGATAATGTCTCTGGTGATTTTTTTAATTGTTCCATTTTATATTGTTTAAAATTTTGATCATTATTTAACAATTTTATAAATCCATCAAATAAATCTGCGGCTTGATCTTCGGTATACGTTCCTTTTACGTCAACAAACTTATTAAATATTCCTTTAGTTCCATATCTTAAAATTTCTTCTAATGCATATATATGTAAAATTGATAATTTGCTTATTTCTTTATTATATAAATTTTGAATATTACTCTTAAATCCTTCATCTGAATTATATTTCATTATAAATTCATAAATTTCTTTTGATTGTTTTTCATTAAAATTCATTTTAATATGCCTCTCTTTTTGTATGATATTATATACTACAGTAACCAAAAAATCAAACACTTTTAATTATTCTGATTAATATGCCAATTTACAAACGTGTTATTAGACTACCAAAATAAAACTGCTTTCAATTTAATTTGAAGTAGTTTTTATGTTATTCCAAAAAATGGATTTTCCATTAATTATGGTGCCTCCTGTAAGAATCGAACTTACAATTCAGCCTTACCATGGCTGCGTTATACCACTTAACTAAGGAGGCATTTCAAATACATTCTATCATATTATATTTAATAGTACAATAAAATGTATTTATTTTTTATTTCTTTCTTAAAATTCTCGTAGTGTTTAAAATAGTAAGTAAAGTAACGCCAGTATCAGCGAAAACAGCCTGCCACATATTAGCCACTCCAATAGCGCCTAAAACTAATACTAATACCTTTACTCCTATAGCAAATATAAGATTTTGTTTTATTATTTTTTTAGTAAATTTTGATATTTTAATAGCTTCTGATATTTTGCTTAAACTATCATTCATAATAACTACGTCCGAAGCTTCAATCGCAGATGCGCTTCCTCTCATTCCCATTGAAATTCCAACATCAGAAAGTGCAAGCGATGGAGCATCATTTATTCCATCTCCCACAAACGCCGTTTTCTTATCATTTTCTTTTATTATCTTATCAAGCTTTTTATATTTATCATCTGGAAGCATCTCATAAAAAACTTCATCTACGCCGGTTTTTTTAGCTACAGCCTCTGCTGATTTCTTTTTGTCTCCAGTAAACATAAACGTTTTAATATTTTGTTTTTTAAGTTCTAAAATAGCAGATATAGAGTCTTTCTTTATATCATCTATTAATTTTAGTTTAGCTGCTACTTTCCCATCAATTTTTAAATAAATATAACTATCTTTGTCACTTGCATTAACAAATGAAGATGAACCTATCTTAATTTTTTTACCATCTGTTTCGTAAGAGATTCCCTTACCAGCCGTTTCCTTATAATTTAAAACATCTTTTGTACTTACCTTTTTATTAAACACGTTAAGTACTGATTTTGCAAGTGGATGATTTGATAAAGCCTCACCCTTTACATAATAGTTAATTATATCTTTTTCTTTATATTTATCATCTAATACTTCTAATTCGTAATCATTTGATATACCAGTTGTTATGGTTCCTGTTTTATCAAATACGATTTTATTTACTGATGAAAGTAATTCTAAATAATCACTTCCCTTAACTAAGATTCCTTCTTTAGATGCTTTTCCTATTCCAGAGAAGTATCCAAGTGGTACACTTATTGCAATTGCACAAGGACAAGATACTACTAAAAATACTAAAGCTCTATAAATAGACACTTTAAAACTTAAACCAAATAACGGAAGAATAATCGCTATTAAAAGTGCAAGTATCATAATAATTGGAGTATAAACCTTTGCTGCCTTAGATACAAAGTTTTCACATTTAGCTTTTCTATCACTTGCATTTTCCGTTAATTCTAGTATTTTGGATACCGTGCTATCTTCATATAAGCTTTCAACTTTTATCTCGATAACAGAAAGTGTATTAATAGAACCAGATAACACTTTATCTCCTTTATTAACATTTTTTAAATCAGACTCACCAGTTAATGCTGCCGTATTTAATTTAGAACTTCCTTTTATAATAATACCATCAAGAGGTATTTCATCACCTTTTTTAACTATTATTACATCCCCTATTTTAACATCTTTTGGATCTACCGTTAATATTTCATCACCCTTTTTTAAGTTAGCAACCTCTGGCTTTATATCCATTAAATCACTTATTGAGCGTCTAGAATTATTAACTGCTACCTCTTCTAGTATTTTACCTATTTCGTACAAAATAATAACCATTAACCCTTCATGAGTATTACCAGTTAAATAAGCCCCAACACAAGATATTGTAACAAGCATATTTTCGTTTACCGTTTTAGATTTAAATAGTAATTTTATAGCATTAGTAAACGTTCTATATAAAAGAGTTACATAACTAAGTACTATAAAGACATTTGAAAGTATGCCTTTTTGGCACATACCTATTATCATAAAAATAATTCCAACTAAAAGTCTTATTATGTGAAATTTAAACTTACCTTTATTTTCATATGATTCATTTAAATCCATTACCTTACTTTCTGGCTCTACCTTTTTTACGATATCAGAAACTAATTTTTTAGGATTTTGCGCTTTTGTTGTAACCGTTATCATAAGTTTAGAAAAATTGACGCTTGCATAATCTATCTCATCATTTTCATTTAGTTTTTTTTCAATTTCTAAAGCACATCCCGCACAATCTAAAGAACTTAATTTAAATTTATATTTCATTTATATGTTCACATCCCATCACAAATATTTTTTCTACATGATCATCTGCTAAAAAATAATATGTTAAGTTTCCTTCTTTTCTATACTTAACAAGCTTTGAATCCTTAAGTATCCTAAGTTGGTGAGATACCGCAGACTGACTTACCTTTATTTTTTCTGATATATCACTAACACACATTTCTCCGTTTATTAAAACGTTCATTATCTTAACCCTTGTTGAGTCACCAAACATTTTAAATAATTCGGATAAATCTATTATTTTATCATCGTCTAATAACTTCATAATAACCTTCTTTCTATTTTTACTTCTTCATTATATGAATATATGTTCATATTGTCAATATCTATTTAATAAAAAAACTTTCGTTTTCACGAAGTTCCTTATTTTTAACCTTTAATTTTGAAATATAAAAACGTTTATACTTTTCTACTTAAACATTGTTTTTATCTGCTTGTCATTTTTCGGTTTATATTTGTTATTTTCATATTTCATTTGTTTCTTTTTAGAAATGTTAAATTTTTTGTTCTTTTTTTTAATATTTATGTTATCCATATCACAATATGGATTATATCCCATTATTTTATCTAGATCAATATTTGAATTTATAACGTCTGCTTTAATTTCATTCATATTATATAAAAAATATATTAAATCACCTATATGAATTTCACAGTATCCATCTTCGATAATCATTACATAATCCATATTTTTACTATCAAGTTCTTTTTTTAAATCATATATAAATATGTCTAAATCAAATACAATAAATCTTTTTATTAACATAAAATCACTCCTCTATGTTGTTATCACTGTCAAATTTAACATCTATTACTTTGCGGCTTGCTAAATAATCACACATATGAACAAATCTTTGAAATTTAGACTCTGGTTTAGGAAGTACTATATTACTATAATTATTGGTATTCCAAGGCCCCATATGTGATGATATAACGTGACACATAAATTCTATTTCCTTATCGGTAAAGGTTAGTTTATCTTTGTTTTCTTTTATATAGTCGCACACTAAAAGTGGGTGTTCAAACTTTGTATACTGAGATTTTTCAAGACCTGATTTTAGTCCATCATGCATAATTAAAGATATTATCATTAAATCCTTTTCATTTTTAGAATAAGCACCTGTTATACTTTCGTCGTTAAACATTTCGTAAGCAAATCTAACCGCTACTTTTGTATGTCTAACAAGGCCACCACTTCCTAATGCAAAACTAGGATGATACTTTCCTGTTGAAGATGCCGGAACTTCAAAAAAGTAGTCAGGAAGCAAACTAATTAGTTTTTGGGCTCCCTCTTTATATCTTGGATTATTTATGTAACTTAGTTCTTTTTCAAATACTTTCGTTTTTTCTTCGTTCATTTTTTCACCTCAAAATTTAATATTTATATTAAATAATCTTGCAATAGCGCAAATACCTGTTAAATCGGTTGTAACACCTTTTATACTTTCTAAATCAGCGTTTATACCATTTAATACCGAGTTAGATAAGTCCATATTATTTAACTTAGTTTTATATATTTCTGCATCAGTAAGATTACACTTATCTATTATAACATTATTAAATTCATTTTCAAATAATCTTGCCCCAGTCATATTAGAGTTCGTAAACGAAACGTTTTTTAATTTAGAAGACATATTCATATAAGAAATGTTAGAATTATAAAATGAAACGTCTTTCAAATTAGATTCTATAACAGAAAAACCTACTAACGATGAATTCATAAACTCACATCTAGAAATAAGCTTTTCACATATATCCATATTAGGCAAATTGCAAGATTCAAATGAACAATTAATAAAATCTATGTTTTTAAGCCTACAATCACTAAAATCAATATTTTTAAATAAGCAGCCATTAAACTCTATGTCTTTTATATCATTTAAAGATTTTTCATCACTAAAGGATAAATCACATATAATGTCACTACCTTTTATTTCGTTTAGATATCCTTTATCCAAATTCTTTTTTAGACGTGGCTTTTTAATGTTATTCATATCTTACCTTTCTATTGTTTTAATGTATAAAGCACATAAAAATGCATTTGGAAACATTATTGCTAAATCATTTATTAATCTTTTATTTTCTTTTTCTATTTCATTATGTATGTAGCAGATTAGTTCTTTAGACACAAATGCTTTTTTTAAACTATTATTTTTAATAGCCTTTTTTATGGTGTTAAACTTTTTAATTTCACACTTTAAAAATTCTTTTTTAATTAATACATTTGCAAAGGACGCTCTATATATTTTGGATTCGTCTATGTTAAATGATTTTAATGTGTTTTCTAATACATCATTAAAGTATTTAGTATTATCACTTAATGTTATCTTCTTAAACTTTAGTTTAGCAACCCTATTTAAGTATAAATCCATGTAATAATTAAATTTATCATGCATTCTTTTATAATTCCTATCAAGGCTTCCTTTTTTAAATGTATATATGTTACCATCAAGCATTTTATATACTTTCATAGTATCATTATAACCAAAACTAATGGCTTTTCTTGAGTAATCTTTTTCAAAAGCAAGGAAGCTGCCTAAATCATTTTTTGGTGTTATATAAGTTATTTTAACGTTTTTATCCTTAACTTCTCTTACCATCCCAACTGCTTTTAAATCTACTGCAATTACTTCATCTGCTCCCATACTAATTGCAAAATTAATCGGCATATTATCATAATATCCACCATCAATATATAAATTTTTGCCTATTTTAGTAGGTTTAAATGCTGGAAAACAAGAAGCAGAAGCTAACATATAACTTTTTGCATCATCTTCTGTAAGATCACATTTTTTTACTAATTTAGGCCTTAATGAAGGAAAATGAGTAGTAACAAGGCCATAATTAATGTTTGATTTAAAAAATTTATCCTTGTTAAGTACCTTATCTATAACCTGGCTTAGTCCGGAAAGTTCAAGTCCTCCTTTTAAAGCACCTTTTGCATACTTTCCTAATATTTCTTCTTTCCCATTTTTGCTCGCATACTTCTTTTTTATCTCAATATCAATTACCTTGCTATAATCCATGTAATACCACAATTTAAGTGCTTTAAAATAATCTTTTTGAACCATTAATACCCCATTTAATGCCCCAACTGATGTACCACATACTATATCATAATTAATAGAAAGTCTTCTAAGTGCTTTCCAAACCCCTATTTCGTAAGCTCCTTTAGCTCCGCCACCTGATAAGACAACTGCTCTTTTCATAAAATTATTTGCTTCTTCCTTGATCTTCTAAATTCTTATTATTTCCAGTTAGAAGTGCCGTTAAATCATTTATGTTAGCACCCTTAAAATTAGACATTGAAACTATTTTATCAGCATTACTCATTATTCTTCCTTCTTTATATTTACTAGTTGCAAGGGAAACAGGCCCTATTTTTCCTCTGCTAGAAGAATTTGTTAATATTTCCTTATTTGTACTATCTAATAAATTTACTCTTTCAAAGTTTTTTAATTCAAGAGGATTATCAAGGCTGTCTTTAAATGAAGTTACAGGAAGTGGATACATATGATGAACAACTCCGTCTATTATTTTTTCAGCATCATCTTTAGCTTCAAAAATCTCTGGATACCAGGCATTTCCATTTATAACGGCTTCAATTGGATGTCTAAATCCATGCTTATTAAAAAAGTGTTTTGTATCTGCTGCTGGATTATTTTGCCAAGGTAGTTCATATAAATCATGCATCATAGCTATTCTTAAAGCGATTTCCATTTCAAAAGTAGGCTCATTTCTGTGCTTTTTTGACAATAAATACGTAACAATAGTATCTTCTAAAATATGCTCGCCAAGTGTTATTTCACCGTGATGTGGAAACTCACTAGTCATCCTTTTTTGAAATTCATCATGCAAAAAAATAGATTCTATAACACTATATATCTCATCTTTTTCATCTAATAATAAATTATACTTTTTAAATATCTTATCAAGTTTTTCTTTGTTTTCATCTAGTATCATAAAAATCCCTCCAATATAGATATATTATACCACATCTTTAATTTTTATGTTATAATGTATTTGCACGTCCTCGTAGCTCAGCTGGATAGAGCACTCGCCTCCTAAGCGAGGGGTCGCGCGTTCGAATCGCGCCGGGGACGCCACTTTATTTTAAAAAAAATAAAAATACATAAACATCTTTAAGTTATGTATTTTTTATTATCTTATAAAATTAACTAAGAACACCATCCAAACACCTATTTGAGCTTTAGCACGTGCTACTCCTTCAAAAGCTGCAACTATCTTATCCGATATGGACACCATCCAAGCTTCTTTAGATTTAGGAGCAATATTTGAAATTGGAAACATATGTGATTCTATTATATTCTGTTCTTTTTCATTTACTCCAAAATATTTAATTGCATTTTCTTTTGCCATTTTTGGATGATCAATTAACATTTTCGTTGATGTCATAATATTTTTATCATCTCTAACCAAGAAGAAATCATGCAAAGCACCCGCTCTAATAACCGCATTTGTATCAAAACCTAACATTTTAGATAATTTAAATGCAGTATATGAAACTCTAACAGAATGATTATATCTAGTGTTGCCATGATGTACAATTGACTTGGTTTTTAAAAATTCCTTATGACTTAGAATTGGAGATGCAACACTCATAAATTCTTTATCTTTATATATTTTATTCATTAAACTCAATTAAATCAACCTCTTTATCCGATTATATTATATTCAAAATAAATATAACTAATCATTTAAATGTCATACTTTAAACTGACCTTCTAAGAATACCACAAATGTTTAACATTGTAAAGATACAAATGTTTGGTATACAAAAAAAGAAATAGTAAAAACTATTTTTTGTAATCGCAAGAATTGCACTTTACTATTCCTTCTTTATCAGTAACTAAAAGACTATGACATTCAGGACATAACTCTCCAGTAGGCTTATCCCAAACAGCAACTTTACATTTTGGAAAATTACTGCATCCATAAAATACTTTTCCTCTTTTAGTTTTTCTCTCGACTATTTTGCCACCACATTTAGGGCAATCGCAAACTTCAACTTGAGGTGCTTTTTCCTTTGGTTTAATATATTTACATTCAGGATATCCAGAGCAAGCTTCAAATTTACCGTATCGTCCGTTTTTTATAACCATAGGCTTACCACAGTTAGGGCATACTTCTCCGGTTTCTTCGTCTTCTTTTTTCTCCATTTTATCAAATGCGTTTTCAACTTCTGGTTCAAATTCCTTATAAAATGATTCTAGAATTTTATACCATATCTTCTTACCTTCTGCTACCTTGTCTAAGTCTTCTTCCATCTTAGCTGTATATTTAACGTTTATTAAGTCACTAAAGAATTCTTGTAATTTATCCGTCGTTGTAATTCCAACTTCAGTAGGATTAAGTTTTTTTTCTATTATTTTAACATATCCTCTTTGCGTTAAAGTACTAATTGTTGATGCATAAGTAGAAGGACGCCCTATTCCTAACTCTTCCATTGCTTTAATAAGCTTAGCCTCGGTATATCTAGCTGGAGGTTTGGTAAAGTGTTGATCCTTTACTATTTCGTCTGCTATAAGTTCATCATTTACTTTTAATTTAGGAAGAACCTTATCTTCTGATGACTCAAACTTGCCATAAACTTTTAAGTAACCTTCAAATATAAGTACACTTCCTGTTGTTTTAAACGTTGTGTTATTATTATCCAAAGTGATTGTTGTTTGATTTAACTTAGCATCTGCCATTAGGGAAGCAAGTGCTCTTGCATAAATCATTTCATATAATTTAAATTCATCTTTTGTTAGGTATTTCTTTATAGAATCAGGCGTTCTATTTATACTAGATGGACGAATAGCCTCATGAGCATCTTGAACGTTTTCACGTTTTTTAGATTTTTTTACGTGGCCTATATACTCTTCTCCATAAGAATCTCTTATATAAGCATAACTAGATTTAATAAACTCATCAGATAATCTTACAGAATCAGTTCTCATGTAGGTTATTAAACCAATCGTATCATTTTCTATATCTATACCTTCATATAATTTTTGAGCTACTTGCATGGTCTTTTTAGAAGAAAAACCTAGTTTAGAAATTGCTTCTTGCTGCATAGTTGACGTAATAAAAGGATATTTAGAAGCCTTTTTCTTAGACTTTGTTTCATAATTTGATATTACAAATTTACTATCTAAACCATTTATTACCTTATCCGTTTCTTCTTCTGTTTTTAAATCTGCCTTTTTACCGTCAACAGTATCTAAGGAAGCTTCCATATCAGTAAATTTAGCAGTTACGGTCCAGTATTCTTCTTCTTTAAAACTTTCTATTTCTCTTTCACGATCTACTATTAATTTAAGTGCAACAGACTGAACTCTGCCTGCTGATTTACCACCTGTTTTAGACTGCATTAATTTGCTTAACCTAAAGCCTATTATTCTATCTAGTATTCTTCTAGTTTCCTGACTATGAACTAAATCATCATCTATTTTTCTGGTATGATTAAATGCATCTTTTACAACGTTTTTAGTAATTTCGTTAAAAACAACTCTTTCATACTCTTCATCTTTAAGTTGTAATGCATCTTTTAAATGCCAAGAAATAGCTTCTCCCTCACGGTCAGGGTCGGTTGCAAGATAAACCATTTTAGCCTTTTCTGCATCTTTTTTTAGAGCTGTAATATCTTTTTTCTTGCCTTTTATTGCAACATAATTAGGTTCAAAATGATTTTCTAAGTCAACGCCAAATCCAAACTTACCTGATGTTGCAAGATCTCTTATGTGGCCTTTACTAGATACTACTTTATAATCACTGCCTAAATATTTTTCTATTGCTTTAGTCTTAGTAGGAGATTCCACTATTACTAAGTTTTTACTCATAATTTATGCCTCCTTATTTGTTTTATGTTCCTCAATGTATTTTTTAACAGGTCCATATGTACGCCTATATCCGTCAATTATACCATACTTTTCTATTAGTTCAAGGTGTTTTTTTGTCGGATAACCCTTATGTTTTTTAAATTCGTATTCGGGATGTACTTTATCTATTTCATACATTATTCTATCACGGGTTACTTTTGCTATTACTGATGCTGCCGCAATCGTTATACTTTTAGCATCACCTTTTATTATGGCCTCATGTGGCACACTTGTAAATCCATCAAGTGGCATAGCATCCGTTATTATGTAATCAGGCTTTACTTTTAAAGAGTTAGTTGCTCTTAGCATTCCTTGTCTTGATGCTTCATATATGTTTATTTTATCTATTTCATCAGCTTCTACTACGGAAACTGAAACTGCAAGTGCTTTTTCCATTATGATAGGAAAATATTTTTCTCTTTTCTTTTCGGATAGCTTTTTAGAATCATTTAAACCTTCTAAAACAAAATCATGAGGAAGTATTACTGATGCTGCAACAACAGGTCCAAAAAGTGGACCACGTCCTGCCTCATCACATCCAGCAATATTTTCATAGCCTAAGTTCCATAACTTTTTTTCATTGTTATACAAATCTACTTCCATTTTCATTTACCTCATCAAAAGTTACTTTTCCTAACTTACCTTCTCTTAAATCCTTTATTATTATACTAGATACTTTATCATAGTCAATATCTCCGCCTGATACTATGCATCCTCTTTTCTTGCCAATTGCCTCATATGCCAAAATGACATCATCATTATCATAATTTATGTTTCCATATCTATTAAATAAATTATCTGGGTATTTTTTATTCATCGTATCTAAAATATAACAAGCAACCTTACCAAGCGGTAAAATCTCTTCTTTTATTGCAGAAAATGATGCTAAGTTATAAGCTTGATTTTCATCATCTATTTTAGGCCACAATATACCAGGTGAATCTAAAAGTTCTAAATCTTTATTTATTCTAATCCAAGAAAGCTTTTTAGTAACACCAGGTTTATCTCCTGTTATAGTAGCTTTTTTACCTACTAATCTGTTTATTAGCGTAGACTTCCCAACGTTCGGTATTCCAATTATTAAGGCTCTATAAGCACGTTTTTTAAGTCCTTTTGCTTCTCTTTTGTCATCTAAACTTTTTAGTAAAAGACTAGTTGCACTATATATATCAGATAATCCTTTGTTATTAATTAAATCTACCATTACAACTTTATAACCTTCTTTTTCATACATTTTAGCACACATACTAGTTTTATTTATGTCACATAAATCAGTTTTAGTCATAATCATAATCTTAGGTTTATCTTTTATTAAGTCATCTACATCCTTTATCTTAGATGAAAAAGGTATCCTTGCGTCTACTACTTCATAGATAATGTCTACCATGTTAATGTTTTCTTTTATAAGCCTTCTTGTTTTAGCCATATGGCCTGGATACCAGTTTATATTAGTTTTATTTTCATTCATTTGGATCAACTCCTTTATTTTTTTCTTTTAAGTACAAGTTTTTTACCTTTTTTTCATAACCTGGTAAAGGTCTATTTAAGCTTTCTTCGATGTACCTTTCGTATTCTTCATCAGTATAAAATTTCCCCATTCTAATTCTTGGAGGGCAATTTATATATTTTTCAGGATGTTCTAAAACATCTTTTCTCATCTCTTCAGTTATTTTTATTGGTTTAAAATCTGCAAACAATATTTCTTCATTTATTTTCATAATTTCACCTCATTTATTTATAGGGGGTTTAACCTCTGTAATCACCTTAATAATTCTTCAACTGTTTTATATTAAAAATAGTCATTCTTTACTAATTTTTACCAATTTTAACATATTTTTATATAAATATGTTAAAATGTTATTTTGAGTCTTTCCTTATTTTACAATACTTTCCAAAGGGGGGGTTAAATTAATTGTAATCAACCAGTTGATATTTGTTGATGGTAAACTTTTTGTATCCGCGCTCATTTTTTTATTTTTTCTCATTTCTCTTTTTTGATGCATATCCATTATTTATCACTTCCATTTTCTATCATTCTTGTTTCATTAATCTCCTCTTTATTATTAAAAGCAATTTCAATCATGTAATACTTACTCATTCGTCCCTTCAATTGATTTTTTTATTTAAAATCAATTTTAACATTTTTATATTTATCAATATAAATACATTTTACTTTATTTTCTAATTCTAATCTAGTAATATTAATTAAATTTAATTTTTTACTTATAATTGCTTCGTGATGATTAGGAGTTATAATCCTTTCCAGTACATATAGAATTTAAACTATTTAGTTAGTTTTTTTATTTTATTTTGATTATATAAGTATTCTTCTATATGAATTTGGTGTCCATAATCATTAATATCATAAACTTGTTTCATTTTCTCATACATTCTCATAAATACCATATTAAATGGATCATACGAACTACCAGAATTTCTAAATCTAATTGGTATATGATATAAAGAATTAAAATCTCTATCATATCCTTCGATATATGATTGTATGTAAAATTCTATTTCAAATGATTCGTTTTCTTTTCTTATTTTCAAGATATTAGCAACTTCATGATTAGTTTCATCTGAATACCATGTAATAGTATTATTTTCTTTATCAAATAATTCATTATAATTTGAAAGATTAAATAATCTATATTTATTTTTTTCATATTCTATTTCATCTTTTTGATTTTTAATATACTCTTGTTTTTCTTCTTCAGTTTTTAAATAAAAAGTAATATATTCTTCATCATCAAATATTTTAATATTTTCAATATCATCAAATAATTCTTCAAATAATCTATATACTTCATAATTTTCTTTAGTAATTATAAAATTATTATCATCATTTACGTTTTCAGAGCAAATTGTCCAATATAAATCACCATTACCACTAAATGAAACATCAAATTGTTTATCTAATTCTTTAAAAGATATTATTAATCCAAATTCATTTTCTTGTTTAATTACTTTCATATATTATATTCCCCCCCTGGTTACTGTCTCGTAATCAATACCTTAATTTCTATAATATTTTTAACATATTTTAACTATTTTTGACTACTTTTTATTGATTTTTTACTATATTTTATCATGAACGTACAAGATGTTAGATCTCTTAATTCCTTATTTTATCAGAGTTTTCTCCTATTCTTGGATAAATCGTAATCAACCAGTTGATGCTCGTTGATGATAAACTTTTTATATTTTTATTCATTTTTTCTCATCTCTCTTTTTTGATACATATCCATTATTTATCATTTCATTTTATCAATTAATAATTCCGTTATTTTTTAACACATCTTCAAGATATTCATTTTTTTGAATAATTAATAATTTTTTTGGATGATAATCTTTTATTATTTCATTCCAATTATATAAATTTATTTTTAATTTATCTGTAAAAATATTATTATTTCCTCTAGCATAACATCTTTCTTCCAATACTTTTTCACTATCTAAAGTGGGATAAGCCAAGTAATATTCGATGTTGTTTTCTTCAAAAAAATCAAGCAAATGAAAGTGCATTGATGTTAATACTACATCATATTTGTTTTGTGCTTCTAAAACAGCATGATAATAATTAGTCGGCCACTCCTTGTTTCTAGGCCTTTCTTTTTTTCCTTTCCTTTGTTCATAAGGTATGTTTTCAAACCCAGTATTATCCCATTGATAATAGCCTGATTCCATATCGACAATATTATCATACTTATTTCCCAGTGTCGTTTTACCTATTGCACCAAATCCTGCAACTATAATTCCTTTACTCATTATACTTCACCTTATCTTTTATACATTCCATAATTCTAATTGCTTCTTTTCTATCAGAATCTTTTTCTTTACTGCTTAAATCTTTATAATTAGTATTAATTTGTCTAGACCACCTATCTACAAATGCTTTTGGTATTGTTAAACTTCCGTCTTGATTAATAATACATTTGCTAAAAAGATGCTTTTGCCATCTTGACCATCTATCATGTTCATAAGCAGCAAGCTTTTCAATTATATCATTATCTTTCATAAAATCACCTATTTATTTAATCTTTCTTTCGTCATTTTTCCTCTTTATTTTCATTTAAATATCTATTATAAAATTCGTCCATTGAAGAAATATATTTTTGATCTTGTATAACCCTAAATTTTTCATATTCTTTTTCTGCTTTTTCTACTGCTTCTTTATGAGATATACTGCCACTATTATTTAATATTTCTTTTCTTCTAAATTTTAATAAATCATCAGTTGCATCTATCCAATCCTTCATTGTCATTACATGTCTTTGTTTTGCTTCATCCTCTGCAAATACCAAAAATAAATTTGTTAAATCTTTTAAATTATTCATTTCTTCTTCGTTTAAATAATTTTTTGCAATAACTACATCATATTTATATATTAAACCATCAGGAGAATTTTTCCAATTAGTTAGTCCCATATGCTCTTTTTCTGAGTTTGCTCTATTATATATTAATTCAGCAGCAGTATGTCCACTTATAGCGAAATGCAACTTATTTTGAACTATTTTAAAGAAAGTATACGCTTCTTCTGACTTAGGATTGTAATCAGTTGCTGTTGCAATAAATAAATCAGTGATTTTTTGGTATGCCATTCTTTCACTTACTCTAATTGTTTTGATACGTTCTAATAATTCATCAAAATATTTTGCATCATATTTATTTCCATTTATAAAACGTTCATCATTTAATACAAATCCTTTAATCATATATTCTTTTAAAACTTTTGTTGCCCATATTCTAAATTCAGTCGCTTTTTTAGAATTAATTCTATATCCCACAGCAATTATAGCATCAAGGCTATAAACTTCAGTATTATAATTTTTTTCGTCAGGTGCAGTTATTTCCATTTTGGAAACAACTGAATTTTTATCTAATTCGTTTTCTGCAAATATATTTTTTAAATGTTTTGATATTGCTGGTACACCAACATTGAAAACTTTCGACATACCTTTTTGTGATAGCCATAAAGTTTCATCTTTATAAATAGCATCTACAATAATATTACCATCACTATTTTTATATATAATTAATTTATTTTTTTCCATCAATAATCTCCTTTCCTTTATTTTTTCATAAGTCATACATTTATCAATTTAAATTAAAATTTATTAAAAAATGTCCCAAAATGTAAAAAGCATTTAGTAAAAATTTCTTTTATTTTCAAGTATTCAAGTGTATTTTTTCATAATTCTCCACTTACCAATTGATACTCGTAGATGGTAAACTTTTTTCTTTTTTATCCATTATTTTCACTTCCTTTTTTAGAGAACCTTTTTTACACTTTTTACAACTATTTTTTATAATAATTTAGTTCTTCTAATTCTTTTATATTTTCTTTAACCCATGGGTTACCTGCAACCATTTTATTTATTTTTAATGATACCTTCATTTCATTAGTTGTAATATTCATAGTATTCTCAAGTAAAATACCTTTTTTCATTTCAAATTTTGTAATATTTTTCCATTCTATTAAACAACAATCTAATATATTCCAGTTGCCTTCTACTGGAAAAACATGAATTCCTTTTTCATCAAAACCAAATAAGTATGATGTTGCTCTTTCTGATGCAATTACGATTACTGGTCCAGCCGGTAAAATCCATTTTACTTTATATGTACTATGTCCCGGTACAATATTATTTTTATAACTAAAATTCCTTTTATTTAATTCTTCTTTTACTTTTTCTAAATTAAGCATATTTCTAATCTTCCTTTCATTTCATTATTTATTTGTTTCTTCTATTAATAAATCAAAATCTGATTTATATAATTTATCTTGTTTAACTCTATATTTTTCAAATTCTGTTAATGCTTTATCACAAGCTATTTCATGTGAGATTTTTCCAGCATCTTTTAATATATCCCTATCATCTGCAAGCAAAAACTTATCTATTCTAGATGACCAGTCTTCCATCGTCATTGGAATATGTCTTCTCGCCCTATTTTCAGCAATTTCTAAAAATGCACTAACAATTCCTTCTAAATCTCTTAACTCTTCTTTATTTAAATAATTCTTAGCAATTATTACATCTGATTCCATAATTTTACCATTAGGACTATTTTTCCATGAAGTCAAACCCATATGTTCTTTTTCTGAATTAACCCTATTATATATAAGTTCTGCTGCCGTTTGTTTTGATACAGCAAAGTGCATTTTATTTTGAACCCTTTTAAAGAAATTGATTGATATAGGAGATTTAGGATCATAATCTATACTTGTAGCATAAATGTCAGTTACTTTTTGATAAAATCTTCTTTCAGATAATCTAATTTCTCGGATTTCTTCTAATAACTTTTCAAAATAATCTTTATCAATAAATGAACCATTTTTCATTCTTTCTTTATCTAATACATATCCTTGAATTGTAAATGTTTTAAGTATATTTGTTGCCCATCTTCTAAATTGTGTCGCTCTTAATGAATTTACTCTATATCCAACTGATATTATTGCATCTAAATTGTAAAATTCAACATTTCTCTTAACACTTCTGTGTCCCTCTTTTTGAACTAATTCCATTTTGGAATAAGTTGAATCTTTATCTAACTCCTTTTCATTATAGATATTAATTAAATGCTTTGCTATGGCCGGTTGTTCTACATTAAATAATTCCGACATAGCTTTTTGAGTCATCCATAAAGTTTCATTTTCATATCTTACTTGTATGCCTTTGTCTTTTTCTTGAAGTTTGAATGTTATAAATTCTTCAGTGCTACTTCTTACAATTAAATCTTTTGTCAATTTTATCATCTCCTATATCTAAAATCTTAGTTTTTCATGAGTTAGTATATCCCAATTTATATTGGTTTTATTTATATTTTTATTATCCATTATTTTCAACTTCTTGCTTAAGCATTTCCCAACTTTTAAAATATATACATTCATTTTTATCATTAAACATTATCTGATAAATTCCATCATAAACATCGTTATTTTGTTCTAGATACCAATTAGCTATCACAGTATTTCCATCTATTGCTAATACATTTATTTCTATATTATGTATTTCTTCATTTTTAACATGATACCATTCTTCTTTTATTTCTTCGATAGTCAAAAACGGTTTTATAAAAGGCGTTTCTTGATAAAATTTTGTGTTAGTAAATAAACTACACACACCATCTATATTTTTCTCAAGCCAGTATTTTTTTAATTTGTATATCCATTTTTCAGCAAATTCTCGTTTAATCATTTTTCCAAATATTTTAAAATTTATTCTTTGTCTTTTCAAAGATTATATCAAAATTATATATTTTTAAAATTAATATCATTATTTATTAACATTACACTAACCTTAATATCATTGTTTGAATCCTTATATATTAAAAAGTCATGATTAGTTATTTGCCGGCTTTTATTGTCCATTTGTTATTTTTCTTTCTTTTGAACTGTTCTAAATTTTCGAATAGTTGATTCTTCTTTTAATTCATTATCATTATATATTTTTTTAATATGATAATTTATTGTATTTATTTCTACACTATAGAGAGTTGATAACATTTTTTGAATAAGCTAAATATTTTCATGTTCATATCTTACTTCAATTGTTTCTTTATCAGTTCCGATTGCTGCAATATAAGTTAGATATTCAGCAGCACTTGATCTAATCGTAATACTATTTTTTTTCATAAAATGACCTCCTCGTATAATATAGTTAAGATATTTTTTAACTATATTTTCTTATTTAGATTTTTGTAGAGATAGAGTGGTTTTAGTGGCCTCCTTGAACATTTGGTTCTTAAGAAAGACTAAAGCCTCTTCTTTACAAAATGGATATTGGTTTTATTTCTTTTATATCATTACTCTCTTTCTAAATTTTTTCTTTTGCTTAGTGAGAATATTTCAGTGCTTTTTTCATTATATAATTTGTCTGCCAATATTATTGATTGCTTTAACAATTCTTCTAAGTTATCTATCGGAATCTTCTCATAATCTTCTTGATATAACCAATCTAAATAATTTGTTTTTTAGCATCAGTTAGTCTGCCATATATTATTTTACCAGAATGTAGCCAATATCCAAATTCTACATTCACAGCAAAAGCGGGTATATCAGGTAAACTTCTAGGAATCCAAAACATAATAACTGTAGAATTTGTTAATGCTCCTCTTTCACACATTGCTCGATCTACATAATCTGCTTTTAGTTTCTAGGTTGAGTATTCAGAAACTTTAACTACGCCATCAAATCCTAACTCACTTAACCTTTTACAAGCAGTAGTTCTCTGTGATTCTGTATTTCTATCTCTTGAGGTCGAACCGGCCAAAAATATAGATTTTTTATTTTTTTATAACGGCTTGATCTGAATAATTAATAATCATAATATCATTATCATCTCTCTAATAATATATCTTGAAAGTTTATGTTCCTATATATTTATTTGAACATTACTATTTTTTTTAACAACTTGTTGACCTCAACGAGTTGTTCATTAACATCAAACCCAGAATTTTATATCCTTTTGTCTTTATTTAGGAGATGATTGTATGCTTTTCAATCATCAGCAGTTAACGAGCATTTCTCGGTAACTGATTTTTTATCCAATTCATTACAACATTCCTTTTGTGAAAGCCATAATATTTCATCTTTATATATAGTGTCTATTAAATAACAAGCATATCTAGATAATTTGACATCCATAATATTTCTTGCTGATTTTAAACCTACTTTTATATTCTAATGCCATTATTAGTTCTCTTGCTAACTAAAATTCATTGCCATAATCATCAATGTGTTTTATACCTTCAAGGATACTATTAATATTTTTAGTTTCTATTTTCTACATTATTACCCCCTATTACTCTTTTTTTATCAGTTTTTTATTACCTAATATAGAGTTCATTATTTCGTTAAATCTTTTTATAAATATCTTACTATTTTTCAATATTTCAAGTTATTAGATATGACTAAATAATCCTGCAGAAATTACAATTTAATTATAATATACATGGTAACATAATGTCAACTTCTTGGTAAGATTATTACCAAAGAAAAAAGCATAACAAATATTATGCTTTTATACTATTGATATTTTTTAATATTATCTATTCTAGCGGCAAAATATGGCATGTCTCTTGAACTTTCTTTTAAGAATATGGCAAAGGTATCATCTACATTAAAGTTTCTTGATTCTTTTACAGGAGCACTAGTAACATTTGTGTCAATAGCGGCTTCACTTTTTACCCTACCACCTTTTTCATCTAGTTTGAAGTTTATTGTTTGAACTGCCTTTTCAATTACATATTCTCTATTTTCATCATCATAAAAAGGTTTATTTTGTAGTTCATTATATTCTCTTTTAACATTAAAGTTAATCATTGGAACCTTGAAAGTATCATTGTTACTAAAGTTTTTGCTTCCAGTATATTTATTAGCATCATTAGTCATATTACTATATATTTCATTAAATGTTTTACCTTTTGGATTCTTATAGAATATTACTTCATCATTACTTTTAGTAGTTAATTTAATTGCAAAATCATCTTTAGAATTATAGAATAACACTATTATCTGATTTCTTACTTCACTAGAACTATTAGAAGCTACACCAAAGTATTTTACATCTTCATAATTACCAAAGTTACTATTTTCTAAAACTGTAAATCTCTGTTTATATTCAAATTCTCGGTATAACATTGTATAAAAGAAATATCTTCTTAAATCAGGATCATCTAAGGCATCTTCCCCCCAATCAAAATCATCTAAAATGTCGCTAGTCTGATTAAATTTTTCTTTAATGCCATTTACTATTTCTTCTTTTAACTTTATTGTCTTAGGCCCAAATGCTTTAAAGTAATAACTATCAGATATCATATCTTCAGTAAAAGATTCTTTATTTAAATTAGTAGCCATTATCTCTTCAGGGTTAAATACAATATCTTTTTTTATTATTTCATTCTTCATATCATTCCAAACAAGTTGGAATGTAGCACAATAACTACTATCAGATGATATTTCATCATCAAATGTTGGTACTACAGCTACACCTTCGGTAACTGGAATACTTTTATTATTTTTTCTTATTCTAAATATATATATTAATGCAAGTGATACTATAGCAAGTACAACAAATACTAGTGTTATAATTTTATTTTTTGTCATTTATTTTTTTCCTTACTCATTAGTAAACTTTAGTAATAGTAGCCTCGCCAATTTTTCTTCTTTTTTCATCATTTAGTCTTAACTCTATTACTTTAGTACCTGCCTTTATTAAAGTAAATGGTTCATCATTTAATTTCATCATATGAATCATCTCTATCACCTTTAATATTATTTTAGCATATATATTTTTATTTGTCTATTAAAAAACATCTCAAAAATAGAGATGTTTTGACATTATGATATTTTAACTATATTTAAATATGCACTTGTATCAGAAGCCGGCGATATAGTAACTGCTGTAGTAGATTCTAATGATAAACCAATTTGATCATCAGCACTAAAAGCATTAATTGTGCTTCCAACAAAATCAGAATCTACATTTGCTGTAACATTCTTACTAATAGTGGTACTTCCAATAGGTGTAGCGTTTTGTTTTACATTTAATGTTATATCTGCATTAACATTAGAACTACCTGAGAAATAGTAATCAACTTTATATACTCCATCAGCAGGAATTGTTAGTTTATTTTGTGTACCAAGTGTTATACCATTAGATGGACCATTACTTCCAAGTGGTACATCTTGAGAAATATTTGCCTCTAAAGTTATAGTATTTTCAGTGGTATCATACTTTCTTCCATAAGTATTAGTCTGCGTAATACCGGCAGCGCCACTTGGACCAGTTGGTCCCATCGGACCTGCTGGGCCTATTGCTCCCGTTGGACCTGCGGGACCTTGAGGTCCGGTTAATCCTTGTGGACCGATTGGGCCTGTAATTCCTGTGTTTCCTCTTGGTATAGTAAAGTTTAAAACAGCATTTTGATTAGTACCAACATTAACTACACTAGCGTTAATTCCTGGATCACCAGTAGTAGTAGTTCCCACTGTAATAGTGGCGGGTCCTTGAGGTCCTGTCGGCCCCATCGGACCTACAATAACAGGAGTACAATTACATTTTTTACCTGCTTCAAGAATATTTCTTATATTATCAGAGCAATTGTTACTCATTTTGATTCTCCTTTCATTTTATTTTATGAAAGAAGTTAAAACATAATTTTACTATTGACTATAATATGTTATTCTTTAATAGTAAATTATACAGTGCCTATTTTTGTTATAGGCCATAATCTAAATACTGATTTTCCTACTATATCTTTTTCATCAATTAAGCCTATTGATCTACTATCTTTAGATATAGGACGATTATCTCCCAAAACAAGATATTTACCTTCTGGTATACTGCTACAAGTACATATTTCTTCTAAGTTAAAATCTTTAGTATTTAAATGTGTATAGTTTTCTTGAACTAACTTATCATTTACATATAATTTATTATTCTTGTATGAAATATGTTCTCCAGGTAATCCTATTACTCTCTTAATTATTTCTTCTTTATCCTTCTTTATTACTACTACATCAAATCTCTTAATAGTTTTCTCGTTATATCTTATTTTTCTTACTAGTAATAACTCTCCATCATTAAAATTAGGCTTCATTGAACTACCGGATACTATTACTGGAGTTATTATAAAAGTTCTAACTAGTATTACAACTACTACAATAATTACATATGGATATAATTCTTTAATATTTTTTCTCATCTTCCACCTCAATAATAAAAAGATAGTAGCAAAGCTATTATCTTCTTTCTTTAATATTATATTTTTTCTGTCTATCTCTTAAGAAATATAATTTAGCTCTTCTTACTTTACCTGGTTTAGTAACCTTAATATAAGCAACTTTATTAGAATGAACGTGGAATGTTTTTTCAACACCAATTCCAGAATATTCTCCTCTTACAGTAAAAGTTTCAGATACTCCCTTACCTTTTCTTGCAATTACAGTTCCTTTAAAGTCCTGTACTCTTTCTTTTGACTTACCACCTTTAGTTTCAGTAATAATACATCCAACAGTAACTGAATCTCCTACTCTGAATTCTGGTAAATCTTTTTTCATTTGACTTTGAGTAATCTTGTCAATGATATTCATCGTATATACACTTCCTTTCTTTTTCAGATAATCATTATCCATAATAAGCGGATTATCCCACATCGCTATTAATTTTACCATATAATATATTAAATAGCAACTACTTTTATGAAAAAAAGTAGAAATTCTTCTACTTTAATCGTTTCTTTTTAATACAAAGAATGTTACAACTCCTGCAGTTATTATACCTAAAAATAATATGTATATTAATGAACTTCCAGTTACTACTTGTTCTGGTTCAGGGGTATTTTTAAATACTATCATATTATTTTCAGCTTCTTTTTTATCAAATAGTATTCTTCCATCTTCCGTAACTGTAAATTCTATAACTGCATCACTAAGTTCGTATCCTTTAGGAGCTTCTAATTCTGTTAATATATAACTACCAGGAGCTAAACGGAATCTTTCTTCCTTAGTAGATGAAGTCCATATCAAACTTTTACCGTCTAAGTCTTTTTCTAATTTTCCATCTTTATCAGTTATTTTTAACTTTGCTCCAGGTAACTCTGTTTTTCCATTAATACTTTTTTTAGAAATATATATATATAATGGTTCATTTTCCATTGTTACCTTAGTTACTTCTGTTTTGTTAACTTTTATAGTACCATCTTTTTCTACGATAAACTCTATAGTTTTATCACTTTTTATATAACCAGCTGGAGCTTCTATTTCAGTTAAATAGTAAGTACCTTCTGCTAAATGAAATTTTTCTGCGCTTTCGGTAGTTATCCATTCTAATGATTTGCCGTCTAAATCTATAGTAAGTTTTCCATCTTTATCGGTTATTTTTAATTTAGCACCAACTAGTTCTTTGTCTTTAGTTAATCCTAACTTTGATATAGTTATATAGAATGGTTCGTTTTTCATTATAACTTTATCTACTACTTTGCCATCTACAGTAACTGTACCATTTGAGTTAACTGTAAAAGTTACCTTGCTACTACTAAGTTTATATCCGGCTGGAGCTATTGTTTCTTCAAGGGTATATGTGCCTGCATCAAGAGATATCTTTTTAATTGTTCCTTCTGATACCCATTTGGTTACTTCAGTATTACCTTTTTTAATTACGAGAGTAGCACCTTTTACTTCTTTACTGCCTGTTATATCTTGTTTTGATATTTTTACTTCTACTTTAGAAGGTTCAGCAGTTAATGGTAAACTTTCTTTAACTTCACTTGGTGTTCCTTTTACAATACTAGTCATCTTTTGAGCTGCTGGCATAGCACTGTTTGTACATTCTTGTACTGTACCACTACCTTTACTTGAAGTACCTGTAGCACTTAATGTTATAGAGGAACTTTTAGTTATATTTCCTGCAGGCACCTTAACATAAATAGTGTCTCCAACTTTAAAGTCTGTACTTCCACTAGTGGCATTAACATTGCTAGTTACAAATGCTCCAGTAACACCGCTTATACTTACACTAACAGCATTTCTTACCCAAGAGCCATTTATTTTTATTGCTCCAGATACATAGTAACTTCTATCACTATTAATATTTAGTTTTGTACTACTAGTATCAAGTGAAATACTTGGCGTAGCATTTACTGAATCATTAGCATCATTTATTAATTTAGCGGCCATCTCACTAGTTTTATTACTTGAACCATTGTAATTACCAGTTAACCTACCATTGCTTACATTAAAGTTACTTAAAAAGTCTACAGTATGTGGTGGATATAAAGTTCTATCACCAAAATACCATACAGCAAGTTGTGTAGCATAATAATCATCAAATTTAGTACCACCAGTAGAATAATCATTAGTTCCACCATAACCATTAGCATAAACATAAGCAAGTTGTGCTGCATTTGTTGAAACATTACTACAGCTTGTAAATACAAATTTTACATCCGTTCCACCCTCATAGGCATAATCAACATAAGGTTGGTAGCAGTAGACAACATCCCCATTTGTGGTTACTCTATAATGTGTTTTGTATTTACTAGTAAATAATTCATTACTTGCAATTTCTCTATTATCACTATTACTAAAATCAATTGTAAAGTCTGCCTTAACATTAAATACTCCAATCAAAAATAACATTATAGTAAATACAAACATTTTAAATATATTATTTTTTTTCATTACTTACCTCTCCTATCTATCATAAGTTAATCTTATCATAAAATAATTATTTTTTCAATATACTAAGTATCATTTTCATATAATTTATTATGAAATATATAATTCATAGAGGGATTACTTCTAAAAAGAATAGTGATAATAGTTATATGGCTATTAAAAGGGCTTTATTTGATAAAGAAAGTATAGGTGTAGAATTTGATATTAGACTAACTAAAGATAAAAAAATAGTACTATCTCATGATTCAGTACTAGGTATTAATTATATAGAGAATATGAATTATAAGGATATTATTAAACATAAATATTTAACTACTTTAGATAAAATATTAGATATAGATACTGATAAGATATTACTTATCGATATTAAAGTTAACAATAACTATAAGTTACTTGGAGATATTCTTTTAGATATATTAAAAAATACTGATAAAAATATTTATTTAATGTCTTTTAATAAAAAGATTATTAAATACCTAAATAAAAAAACTAAGTATAAAAAGGGAATTATATCTTTCTTTTATAGATATAATAAGTATCCTTTAACTATTCTTAATTATAAAACAGTATCTAATAAGAAATTAAAGAGAATTAAAAATAAAGAAATATTCTTTTGGACTTTTAAAAATATATATGAAGCTAATAAACTAAGTAAAAAGATAGATAATAACAGCTTATATTACTATATAATTAATAAAGAGGAATAACATTATTATTCCTCTTTTACTTCTATATAATCTCCTGAATCTAAGTATATTATTCCTTTTTTTCCTTCTAATCTTGAATATATACTATTGTATTTATTTATCTTGGTTACTTTACCTAGTGTTATATATACTAGATTGCCATCATTCATATATAAGGTAAATCTTTCACTATCTACATCGTTAGGAGTGTATTCTATTTGTGATATTTTTAATAGTATATCATCATCTATCTTACTAATCCTCTTGGTATATTTTTCTTTAATACTAGAAATATCAGATATTAATATTGGTATATTATAAATATTATAAGTATTTTCTATCTCGGTATTATTATCTAAGAGTAGTTTATCATTATATAGAGATATTACTTTATATTCTGTAATATAGATATATATTTTACTTAATAATTTCTTTTCTACTTTTACTTCTTTGATATAATTGTTTCTTTTTAATCTTGTTATTATATCTTTCTTTGATGTGTCTATAAATGATGGATAGTTATCTATACCAGCAGTACTTATTATTTCTTTATCTGGTACTATGTTATTACCTATTATATAGATGTTTGTTATGGGTATTTTTTTTACTAGGTAAAAGATTCCTCCTAGAAGGAATAAGAATATTAGACAGAAAAATATTCTTTTTAGTTTTAATTTTCTTTTTTTTACTTTAACTTTTACCTTAGCCTTTTTACCCATTTTTATCACCTTATTATTTCTTGTTCTAATATTAAATCTATATTATATATTTCTTTTATTTTTTTCTTTGTATAATCTATTAATTCTAAGATATCTTCATAGGTAGCATCGCCAGTATTTACTATAAAATTAGCATGCTTGGTACTTATCTCAGCACCACCTATTTTATATCCTTTTAGACCAGCATCTTCGATTAATTTACCTGCGGATAATCCTTCAGGATTTCTAAAGACACTACCCGCAGATGGTTTATCTAGAGGCTGCGTATCTATTCTTCTCTTTTTTCTACTAGTCATTGTTTCTTTTATTTTGTCTTTATCTAAATAACTCATTTCTAATGTTACTTCAGTACATATATAGTCTTTATGTTCTTTTAGAAAAGAATTACGATATGAATAATTTAAATCTTTATTTGTTAGTGTAATTACTTCTAGTTCTGGAGTTACTACCTTTACTTCTTTTACGATACTAGCCATATCTTCTTTATAGGCGCCAGCATTCATCGCAGTACTTGCTCCGACCATTCCAGGTATTCCTCCTGCAAAAGCTAGACCATTTAAATTATTATTCATACATAAATTAGCTAGATATATTAAACTTACTCCTGCTTCAGCAGTTACTATATTATCTTTTATTTCGATATTATTTAATTTATCTAATTTTATTACGACATCAAAGTATGGTTTTGCTAGTATTATATTAGATCCTCCTCCTAATATGAAATAATTTATATTATTTTCTTTTAAATACTTTAATAAATCTATTAATTCTTTAGTATTACCTGGATATATTAAATATCCACATTTAACATCTAATCTATAAGTATTATATTTTTTTAATGATATATCTTTGTAATATTCATAGTTTTTAATAAAATTTTCGTTCATCTAATATCAAATCCTTTAGTATATTATATATTCTTTCACCACTATCTTTGATACCTAATTTCTTTAAATTACTTTTCATTTCTTTTAGTTTATTTTCATCATTTATTGTTTTATCTATTAAGTTTATTAGTGATGTATCTGTTAAATCTTTTTCTTCTAGTATTAAACCAGCATTATTATCTACTAAATCCATAGCATTTTTATACTGATGGTTATTGGTTACATATGGACTTGGTATAAAGATAGAAGGTACTTCAAGAGCGGTTATTTCACTCATAGTAGAGGCTCCTGCTCTAGTAACCATTAAGTCGGTTATTTTCATAACTGAAGGCATTTCATAGATAAATGGTAATACTTTGACATTACTTGGTACTCTTTTATCTTTTACTCTTTCATAATAACTATTACCTGTAACTATTATTACACTATAGTTTTTACTTCTGAATTTATCTATAAAACTAAATATTTTATCATTAATAGTTTTACTACCAAGAGAACCCATAACTATTAATACTAGTTTTTTATCTTTGGCTATATCTAATTTTTCTTTAGTAGTTTTCTTTATACTTAGGGCTTTTTCGCTACATGGATTACCTGTTAATATAGCTTTTCCTTTAGGAAAATCTTTGATAGTACTTTCAAATGATACTCCTATTTTATCTGTATATCTAGCTAAAAATTTATTGGCTAATCCTACTACACTATTTTGTTCATGAATGAATGTTTTTTTACCTAACTTTTTAGCGGCATATATAACAGGAGCAGTAACATAACCTCCACAGCCTATTACTATATCTGGATCAAAATCTTTTATTATTATTTTACATCTTTTAATAGCATTAATAAAATTAGTTATTGTTTTAAAGTTATCTAATGTTAATTTTCTTTTGAATCCTGTTACTTCAATACCTTCATATCTATAACCCATACTTGGTATTAAATCTTTTTCCATTCTATTAGTAGTACCTATATATAAGAACTCACTATTTGGTTCCATTTCTTTTATTTTATTTATAATTGCTAAGGCTGGATATATATGTCCTCCAGTTCCACCAGCAGATATAACTACTCTCACTTTATCACTCTCCTAATACATTTTATCATATTTATTAAAAAAAAGATATATTTATACTTAAATATACACTTTTTCTATTATTTTATTCACTAAAAGTCTAGGTCTTTTAGTGTTGTTATTAGCCTATAGTCTAATAACAATGTATCTACATACCTATTATATATAAGCCATAAATATATACTAAAAGAAAGATATTAGTTATACCTTTCTTAGTCTGCAACTACTATATTTGTTAAATTACTAAAATTAGTATTAAACC
>ERZ773235.564-NODE-564-length-47488-cov-4.894799_pt1 | contig 47488 bp, 50 predicted proteins | sample MGYA00580522_ERZ773235 | MGnify/ENA primary metagenome ERZ773235 (study PRJEB29015, sample SAMEA2737797) | human gut metagenome | biome: human gut; feature: human-associated habitat; material: faeces | place: China | collected 2012 ...
TCTCACCCATACAATTTTATGCTTTTAGTATCTTTCATATAACATAAAAGAATAAATATGGTATTAATAATAAACATATTAAAAAAAATAAGTTATGCATCAATACTTATAATTGTTATACTAATATTTGGTCTATACATAAAAAGTAATAGTAATAAAACTATTTATGAATCACAAAAAGAAAGTATTAAAATGTATGCTTACACATTAGCCTACGATAATTCATTAGAAAAAAAACAGTTAGATGCAAATACAAAATTACCTCTTGCAAGTTATAATAAAGCAATGTCAAATGTACCAGGATTCCCTATTTCATTTGAAATGAATAACATAGATTATATAGAAATATCAGTGGCAAATGGAAAAATATATAGTTGGGACAAAATTACAGGTATTGTAAATAAACTTGATAATAATTATAAAATATATAAAAATGCTACTCTATACTTTGATGTAAATGAAAATACCTCAATAAAAATAAAGGCTAAAAAAAATGATGAAACACTTTATGAGAAATATATTGTAATAACAAGTGATGAAAAATATAACTACTATGCAAAATTAAATGATTATGAAATAAACATTAAAATTAATAAACTTAATAATTATTCAATAACAAAACTTGATGCAGATATTAAAGATGTTGAAAGTAACAATATGGCTTTTCCCAATGCATTTGATTATAATAAACTAAAATTACCAATTGACTTAACCAAAGTTAGAAAAAGTGTAATCTACACCAAAAATGAAAAGCAAAATGATTATACAAATTTAAATTCATATATTCTTAGTTATTATAATGATAATGAAACAAAAAATATCAAAGTAGCATTTTCTGATAAAAATAGACCAATAAGAGATTATTATTTTAGTAATGAAAATGCTGTTATATCCATAATCAAAGATAAAAAATTAAAAATATATTCTTATGAAGAAATATTCTTCGTAGAATTTCATTATAATGATTATTATTTTGACATAGAAACTAACAATATTTTGCAGGATGAACTGATAGATCTTATTAGTTCAATAATTAAATAAAATATAAAAAAGTCATGCTCTAAAAAGTATGATTTTTTTAAAAAAATAATCAACATTTTTAAATAAATGTATGATTAAAATACTTCATAAATAATATCTTTTTTGATATAATTTTTATAAGTTGGTGAATAAATGAAAAATATAAATTATGAAGCCTTAAAAGGTGATGAACATGTGTGTAAATCTTGGAGTTTAATGCCATTTAAGATTGATGATAATTATGAATATATATCTAAAAACGTAATATTTAATTTTGTTAGTACGATTATTTTAATACCAATTGCAATAATATTATACTTTTTTAATAAAATATTTTTAGGATTTGAAATCGAAGGTAAAGAAAATAAAATAAAAGATTCTGGCTTTGTATCTGTATCAAACCATATTCATTATTTAGATTGCACATTTATTGGACTTATAAACTATCCAAATAGAGTTTACTACCCAACAATTCAAGAAAATTTCAAAATTCCATTTGTTAGACATTTAATAAAATTATTATGTGCTATTCCAATTCCTAAAGAAAGAAAACATAAAGATAAATTTTATAAACAAATTAATGAAGCGTTAGAAAAAAATAATATATTACATATGTACCCTGAAGGATCTTTATGGCCCTATTATGAAAACATTCGTGATTTTAAATATGGTGCGTTTAAAATAGCCGTTGAAGCAAATAAACCTATTCAACCTATTCGTTTTGTTTTTGTAAATCCTGATGGCATTCAAAAATTATATAAGAGGAAAAAATGTATACACGCAATTATTCTTCCTGCTATATACCCAGATGAAACATTAGAATATAAAGAAAGAATCGAAGACTTAAGAAATAAAACATATGATGCAATTTGCAAAGGAGGAAAATAAATGAAAATATTAATATTATCTTGTTCTACAGGTGGTGGTCATAATTCTTGTGCAAACTACATAAAAGAGGAACTATTATTAAATAATATAGAATGTGATTTTATAGATTTTTTTGATATTTTTGGAAAGAATGCTAAGAAAATGTCTTCGGATATTTATTTAAAAACTTTAGGTAATAACGGAAAAATATTTAAAAATGTTTATAAGGCTGGAGAATTTGTTAGCAAAAGTAAACTTCAAAGTCCAGTTTACTTATTTAACAAAATGTTTAAGAAAAAACTTTATGAATATATTCAAAAAAATAATTATACTCTTGTAATTACAACACATTTATTTCCCTCACTTACACTTACTGCCATAAATAATGATAAAAAATATAAACATATTCCTTTTTTATTCGTGGCCACAGATTATGAACCTTGTCCTTTTATGGAAGAAGCAAACCCAGAATATTTTATAATGCAAAAGACTTTAGAAAATACTTTTATACAAAAAGGTATTAGTGAAACAAATTTGCTAAATACTGGAATTCCTGTATCGAGTAATTTTATTAAAAATGCTAAATCAATACGTAGGGAATATAACATTTCAGATGATGAAAAAGTAGTCTTAATAATGCTTGGTAGTATGGGCTTCGGAGAAATTGATAATATAATTAATCCTTTATTAAATGAAAACATTAAAATTATAGTAATATGTGGAACTAATAAACAGTTATATGAAAAATTAAATGAATATAAAAATGATAATCTTATTGTTATAGGTTTTACTAAAAACATTAATGATTTTATATATTCATCAGACTATGTTTTATCTAAACCTGGAGGTCTTTCCTCAACTGAAATTGCCTCAATACATAAACCACTTTTACATATATATCCCATTCCAGGTATAGAAACATATAACACTTTATTTTTTGAAAATAACAAAATGAGTATAAAGTGTGATACAGATAAAGAAATTATTGATAATATAAAATACCTAATGAATAATGAGGATATTTGTAAAGAAATGATTCAAAATCAAAAGAAAATTATAAATGAAAATAGTGCTAGTGATTTAGTAAAATTTATTTTAGACCATTTTAATTAAAAAATGGTTTTTTCATGATATAATAACTATATATTTAAGATTTATTTAAGATAAAAAATATATAATTTATTAGGTGGTGAAGGATGAATATATTAATAATTGAGGATGAATTTAATTTAGCAGATGCAATCAAATCAATGCTTAAAAAAGAAAATTATATTGTTAAAATATGTACAAATGGAACAGAGGGTGAGGATGAAGCCCTAAGTGGTATTTATGATCTTATACTTCTTGATGTAATGCTTCCAGGTAAAAATGGTTTTGAAATACTAAAAAGTATTCGAAAAGAAAATATAAATTCAAAAGTAATAATGCTTACTGCTAAAGCAAATATTGATGATAAAATGGAAGGTTTTAATGAAGGTGCAAATGATTATTTAACAAAACCATTTCATATGGATGAACTTTTTGCAAGAATAAAGCTTCAACTAAGTGATGGTAAAATTAAAAATGAATTAGCAACCTATGGTGATTTATCACTTGATACTCATAAATTAATTTTAGAAAATACAAATACAAAAGAAACAATTAATATAATTGGCAAAGAATATAATATTTTACTAATCTTATTAAATTCCCATGAAAGTATTATTTCCAAAGAACAATTATTTAGTAAAGTATGGGGTTATGATAGTGATTCTGAAATAAATACACTCGAAGCATATATGTCATTTATAAGAAAGAAATTAAAAAATATAAATTCGAAAGTTAAAATTAAAGTAATTCGAAATATAGGTTATAAATTGGAGTATCAAAATGAAAAAATTAAAATCTAAAGTTTTCTTTACAATATCAACCATTCTAACAATTTTTGTTTTAGCAGTATTTTTGATATCTAATGCTAGAACATACTCTGAAAAAAAAGAAAATGTTAAAAATGTGTTAGATAAAATGATTGAACTATCTGATAATACTAATAGTAATAATGTTTTTATGGATTTTACCGTATATAATATAATTCTTGATGAAAATGGTATGTATAAAGAAACTGTTTCTCATACTTATGAAGATGTAATTGATATTGTAAAAATCAAAAATATAGCTAATAAAATAATTAAATATCATCATTCAAAATATTATATTGGAAATCTTTATAATGCAAAATATTCATATGCCTTTACTGATAATAATTCACTTATTTTAATGGATAACTCAGAAGTTAAAAATACACTTACAAAAACACTTATAACAACAAGTATAATATTTATATTTTTAGAGTCATGCGTAATTTTAACATCATTTATTTTAACAAGTTGGATAACTGAACCAGTAAGTGAAAGTTTTGAAAAACAAAAAAGATTTATAGCGGATGCCTCCCACGAACTTAAAACGCCACTTACAGTAATTAATGCAAGTGTTGAAGCATATTATAATGATAAAAATGAAAAATGGATTCATAATATCAAAGAGGAAACCGAAAAAATGAATAAACTTGTTATAGAACTATTAGACTTAGCAAAAATTGAGGCAAATAAAAAAATTCTTATGAAAGAGGAAAATTTATCAAAACTTACCGAAAATGAAATCTTAACATACGAGAGTTTATTTTATGAAAAAAAGATTAAATTAAAATATAACATTAAAAAGAATATAAAATATACTTGTAATGGTGATTTAATCAGACAACTTCTCGGAATTCTAATTGATAATAGTATAAAACATACAAATGAAAACGGTAATGTTACCGTTAATTTATATAAATCTAATAAAGATATAATCCTTGAGGTAAAAAACGATGGTGATGAAATAAAAAAGGAAGATGAACAAAAAATATTTGAAAGGTTTTATAGAATAGATCAATCGAGGAATAGAAATTAAAATAGATATGGACTAGGTCTTGCAATTGCAAAAGATATAGTTGAAAAACATAATGCTAAAATAAGTGCAAATTCTAAAAAAGGAATTACTACATTTAAAGTTACTTTTTAAAAAAAGTAATTTTTTTTAAGGTTTATTTAAGAATAAAGCATTATATTTAATTTGTAAGGAGGAAAGATGAAAGATAATAGAAAGACTATTCTTTATTCTATTAGTACATTTTTTATAGGTATTGTATTATCTTTAGCAGTTATTTATAATTTTCCAAGTATATTTTCAAAAACTATTGTAAAAGAGGAAAAAAATGTTACTATTACAGATACTGGTCTTAGTGAATCAGTTGAAAAAGTATATAATAAAGTTGCTTTAATTAGTAATTATAGTATGGGTAAACTATCCGCTACAGGAAGTGGTTTTATTTATAAAATTGATGGTAATGATACTTATATTGTAACAAATCATCATGTAGTTGATGGTGGAACTACATTTAAAGTAACGTATTCTAATGAAACTACATTAGATGCTACATTAGTGGGTAGTGATGAATATACTGATATTGCAGTTTTAAAGGTAAAAACAATTGATGAATTAGAAGCTGTTGAATTAAGTGATAGTAATAACATCAAAGCAGGAGATACAGTATTTGCTTTAGGCTCACCACTTGATAGTGCATATTCATTTACTGTTACGAGAGGTATAATTTCTGGTAAAGAAAGACTTGTGGAAATAACAAGTAATAACTCAAATATTTTATTAAAGGTAATTCAAACAGATGCGGCTGTTAATTCAGGTAACAGTGGTGGCCCACTTTGTAATGCTAACGGACAGGTTATTGGCGTAGTTAATGCCAAACTTTCTGGTTCTGGCATCGAGGGTATTGGTTTTGCTATTCCAATAGACACTGCTATAGAAAAAGCCGATGAAATAATTGGTGGTAATGAAAAAGAATATCCATATATTGGTGTTTCAATTGCGAGTGTTAGTGATGCAAAAAATGACTTTAGATATTATAGCTATGTAAAATCACTAGATATTGAAGAAGGAATATTAGTTCTTGATGTAGAAAAAAATTCACCAGCTTATAATAAGTTAAAAAAAGGTGATGTTATAACTAAAATTAATGATAGTGAAACAAATAATGCAGCTTATTTTAGATATGAACTATATAAATATAACATAAACGATGAAATAACAATAACTTATATACGTGATGGTAAAGTTGAAAGTACAAAAATTAAACTTTCTAAAAAAAATTCAAATATTTAAGTTTCATTTAAGGCAAATATTATATTATTAAATTGTGAAAAAGAAATAAAGTATTTTTCAAATCCATTAAAGGAGGTGGTTAAGTGAAAATAAACATTATCGGTGAAAATTCTAGTAATCGTATGAAACTATTAAAAAATTTAAATAAGGTTACTAAAAACGAAGATATTAATGTAGAAATTAATGTTATCGATGATAAAGAAACATTATCTAAATATAAAGATAAAAATAAACCGATACTTATGATTAATGAAAAAATAATAAGTAATGGAAAAATTTTAACCGATAGAGAAATTAGAAATTATATAAAAATCTTTGCGTAAGTAATTAAAATAATAAAATCTCACAAACTCAAAAACAAAGGATATAGATAACCCTCTATATCCTTTTTAATTGACTTTCCTTTTAAATCTTGTTACCAAAGTATTTAAAATTAGAAAAAATATAATAAATATAATCATTATAATAAAGTTTTTTAATACAAACTCATATGATACTTTATCAAAATTTTGTATTGATGTAATATATTCATTATTATCTATAAAATAAAATGTTGGAAAAATGTGAGCTATTTTTAAAGCAAAAGATGGCATATATTTTACAGGTATAAAAGCACCACATAAGAATGCTGAACCAAGTGATATAACATTTACTACACCACTTATTGCACCTTTACTTTTTACTAGATTTGATATCAAGATTGCCATTGTAAAAGATACTATAAAAAATATAAACATATTTAAACTATATAAAATTCCATTGATATTTAAAATAGTACTTTTTAATATTAGAAAACTAAGTATTAAATAAACTATAAAAATTATAAATGTAAATGTGAATGAAGATATATATAAATAATTATTAAATGTTTTATAATTCATACCACTTACGCTTGTTCTTTTACTAATTTTTTCATCATTAAAACTTGATAAAACTAAACATATTATATAAATTACAATAGCCATTATTGAATAACTTGAAAAATTATAAAATAAGGAAGTTTTACTATTTAAATTTGTTTTATTTTCAATTACAACACTCGCTTTTTTATTTAAGGTATTATCTAATTTTTGAATAGCTAGTATTTTATCATTATATAAATTCATATATTTTGAAAAAACATCTAAGTATTTATTTAAAAGTTCACTTGCAATATATGAATCATAAGAATTATTAGTTTTTATATCAATATTAAATTCTTTTCCATTTTCTATTTTATTTTCAAATTCTTTTGGAATATAAATTACATAATTTGCATCTCTAAAAAAAACAGCATCATCTATATCATTTTCATCAGTAATATTTTTTACATTAGCATTTGTTTTTAAATATGATATTAAATTATCAGTTATTATACCACTAGAGTTATTAACTATTATAATATCTGGTTTTGAACTTATAAATTCAAAACTATTTTTATTTGCTTTTAAATTCATTGTTCCAAATACAAGTAACATTACTGTGTATAAAATAATAATTCCAATATTTTTTTTAACAATTTTCCAGTAAGTTTTAAATATTGTCATACTTTTGCCTCCTTAAGGAATTCGAAGATATAAGTAACATTATTATTGTAAAAATAATAAGACTTAATATATTAAAATAATAGCGATTATTAACTCCATAATAATATAAAGAATAAAGACCATCAACAATCATATTACAGGGATTTAAATAATTTATTATTGGCATATTTTTATCTGTTACATATTTCATAGTTATTCCAGTCATTCCTGAAAAAAATGAAAGTGTCATAGTAATTGCAATTAAAATGCCAAATTTATTATTACTATTTGTTTTAATAGTGCTTGCAAGAAATGTTCCAAGTGATAAACTTGCTAGTAATCCAAAAAAAGTAAGAATAAAAACATATAATAAGTTCTCTCCATAATCAACTTTTAAAACAAAAATTGTATATAAAAATAATATAAACATTCCAATTATTTGAACTACAATACTTGCACAAAAACTACTTAATAATAAAGTACCTCTTTTGGCAGGGCTTATGTTAATCCTTTTTCCTGAAGCAGAAATATTAGGTAGTAAATAATTAATCATTGTAAGAGCAATTGCGGCACCATAAAAGGCTGCCATAGCAATTAGTGTATAATATTCAATCATAGTATAACTAATATTTTTTCTAGTAACATTTGTTATTTTATAATTAGTTGAAAAAGTATTAGGTAACTTACCATTAAGTAAATACTCTTCATAAATATCCTTATTTATTAAGATATCATCCATAATGCTTTTTAAAATAGTTTCTTTCCCTCCATTAGAATTAATATGTAAACTATTGTTATCAATGTAACCTATAACTTTTTTATTTTCAAGTAATTTTTTAGAATTTTCTAAATTACTACTTTGAATTTTAATAACATTTTCTTTTTCTAAAACTTTAAATGTATTTTTGATATAACTATTATTATTTGGAGTAATAGCAACATCAATTTTATTAAAAGTTTCTGTTTTTTCTATATTCGAAAAAGCTAAATTAAAAAGCGTTCCTAAAATAATTGGAAATATAAATGTCCAAAAAAGTAATCCTTTATTTTTAAATAATATTTTTAAACTATATTTAAAGTTATGTACAAACATTAGTCTCTTAAATCCTTTCCAGTAAGTTCCAAAAACACATCATTTAAACTAGGTCTCTCAGAATATATTTTATTATATGAAATACTATTTTCTTTTAAAAAGCTTGTTAATGTGCCTAAATTATCAGTACCTTTTGAATAAGTAATTATAAGTAAATTATCTTTATATGAAATGTTTCTAATTTGTTTAAATTTTGATAGTTTATCTATATCATTATTAGAAATACTATTTAATTCTACAGTTATTTTTTCTTCGATATTAGATAGTTTTTTTAATTCATCAGTTGTGCCACTTGCTATGATTTTACCATTATCAAGAATTATAATTCTATCACAAATACTTTCAGCTTCTTCCATATAATGAGTTGTATATATAATTGTTGCTCCATCATTAGATAATTTTTTTATACCTGATAATATATTATTTCGACTTTGGGGATCAACGGCAACAGTTGGTTCATCAAGAAATATTATACTAGGTTTATGAGCAATACCACAAGCAATATTAAGCCTTCGAAGTAGTCCCCCGGATAACTGTTTTGGATAGTACTTTTTAAAATTCTTAAGACCAGTTAACTTAATAGCATCATTAATATATTTTTTTCTTTTTTCTTTATCAGTTATATAAAGTCCACAGAAATAATCAATATTATCATAAACAGTAAGTTCTTCGAATACTGCGACTTCTTGAAAAATAACACCAATTTTTTCTTTAATATCATAAGCATCGGTATTCATTTCTTTGCCATATATTTTGATTAAACCTTTATCAAAATTTAATAGTGACAATATAGAATTTATTGTTGTAGTTTTTCCACTTCCATTTGGCCCTAAAAGTCCCAGAATTTCTCCTTTTTTAACATTAAATGTTAAATTATCAACTGCGATTTTATTTTTATATGATTTAGTTAAATTTTTTACCTCAATTATATTTTCCATCAATTTTCCTCCCTAAAAATATATTTGTTATTTGGATTATCTCGAAGAAGCATAAGTGCTTGAAACTCTTGTGAAATAAGAATATTTATTTGTTCATCTGTTAAATTTATTTTATCATTTGCAAGAAGCGTTGCAAGGCCATTACAAAATGTCCACATCTTAAAATGAAAATCATTTATATCTTCCAAAGATAAATTTGTACTTGTTTTAATAAATCCCTTAACTATATTAAAACTATCATTTGTATCTTGATTAAATGTATTTAAATCACAATTTTTATTTAAAAATAATACCTGATAAAAATTTTTTTCTTCCCTAGCAAATTTAATATAATTTAATCCAACTTGTTTATATTTAGGAATCTTATCATTTAAATTATTCAAGATATATGAATAAAAATAATCATGGATTTTCTTACATAATTCATTAAAAAGTTCATCTGAATTTTTAAATTGGTAATATATAGGTCTTATTGAACAATTTAAATATTTAGCAAGTTCTCTATTACTTACCTTATTTATACCATATTTTCTGGTTATATCAAAACCAGCATTTAAAATATTTTCTTTAGATATTATTATATTTCTTGGCATTTTTTACTTCCCTTCATTATAAATTGTATCACGTGATATTTTATTTGTAAATTATAAATTGACTTTTATATCAAGTTTTAGTAATATAAAGATATGAAAACAAAAGATAAAATTATAGCATTTGCAGTGTTAATCGCAGCAATTATCAACACTTATGAATGTGCAAAAAAAATTAAAAGAGATATTGATAATTGGGCAGAAACCACTACTATAGCAAAAAATATTAATGTAGAAAATATTAATGATAATATTCAAATTAATATTCCCACAAGAAGAATTGATTGTGAATTAATTTCAATGAAAGAAATGAGAGAAAGATTGGGTATTCCCGAAGAAGAAAAAGTACAAGAGATTGAACAAGACACAAATAAGGAAGAAATTACACAAGAAGTAAAAGAAAAAGAGCCTTTAATAATAAGATATGGTTATGTAAAAAATAATACAAATTATAACCATATTGATGGATCATATTACGCAGATATTGAGGCATATCAAAAAGTTGCAATTGATTGGGAAACTGATACATTTTATGGGGGAATGCTTGAAAATGATGTATATGCTTTTTTCAATAAGGAAGATATTGAATTAATTCCTGATACCTTCGTTGAGGTTGATATATCAAGTCAAACGGTTAATTTATATAAAAATAATGAATTAATAATGACCACAAGTGTTACTACTGGATTTGAAAATAAATATGATACAAGACTTGGTTATTTCTATATTTATTATAAGCAAGCAGATACATATTTAATAGGTCCTGGTTATAAACTGCATGTTGATTACTGGGTACCTTTTGATGGTGGCATAGGATTTCATGACGCATATTGGCGCTATGATTTTGGTGGAGAAATATATAAGACAAACGGTAGCCATGGATGTATAAATATGCAAAATGATGCCGCTAAAACATTATATGAGAATGTTGAGGCTAACACTAGAGTACTTGTACATAAATAAAAAATACTAATTAATTTTTAGTATTTTTTTTGCAATTATACTTAATATATAGGCAAATATTAATAAAATAACAACTCTAATAATTATTAAAGGATTTTTTAAACTTTCAATTAAACTAACACCTATAAATCCCCAAAAATATACCATAAAAATTTTACCAATTAATATGCTAATAATAAATTTTTTCTTATCAATATTTGCTATAGCTGCAGCAATATTTATTAAAAAAGCAGGTGTAAAAGGAATAGCAATAACTAGAATTAAATTCGTTATATCCATATTTTTTATTATTTTAATTGTTTTTTGTAATAAACCTGACTTTTGAGCAGTATCTAAAGCAATAGTTTTAACTCCTTTTTTTACTAATACATAAGATAAATAACACCCTATACAGGTAAATATCCAAGATAATAAAAATCCTACAAACTTACCAAAAAAATAAAAATTTATTGTAATAAATACACATAATGGAAGTACTGGTAAAATTGATTCAAATACTATTAAAAAGCATGCTAAAATTGGAGCAAATACTCCCAAAGATAATAGAAATGTCTCTAAAAAATCTGATATATTTTCAATCATATAATACTCCTAATAAAATTATAGTATGTTTAAAAGTTTTTTACAAGAACAACATCATAGCCATAAAATGTTAACATTCTTACAACTTTTCTACTTAATGTACCTTTTCTACACATTATATAGTATGTTTCATTTTTTTTTAGATATAACCCTGGATTTAATAATAGCTTATCAGCATATATATTTTTACTTCTTGGATCATGAAACTCTTCATAATCAAGAGGATGTTGAACATCAATAAGTGTTCCTAAATAGCTTTCGTAATTTTCATATTCAATGACTTTCATAAAAAAACCTCATAATAATATATGAGATTTTATTTTATTTGTCACTAATCATCAAAGAAATCATCCAAATAGTCATCGTCATCAGATACTGAATTATTAATTACCTCACTATCTTTATCAACATTTAACATCGTATTAGGCTCATCCTTAAGATTAATTTCTTGAGTAAATCCATCTGGTTCATCATTATTTTCAGAAACTTCAGTTTTCTCAAGTTTTTTAATAATTTCGTCAATATCTTCAGATGGCTTTTTTTCAACAATTGGTTTAATAACTGGTTTATCTTCAGTAATAGCCTCAGATTGTTTTTTAAGCTCATTTTCTTTCTTTTCTTCTTCATCAAGTGCTTGAAGTTTCTTTTCAATTTCTTTTACCATATCATCAATATCTTTAGAGGTTACTTCGCCACCACCCATAAATGGATTAGGAGCAGGCGCTTGATTAGATGTCATTGGACTCGAATTAGGTCTAGGACCCATAAATGGATTAGCTCCCATAAACGGATTAAATCCACCACCACCCATAAATGGATTATCCATACCACCCATCATTCCAGGATTATTCATTGCTTCTTCTTTTTTCTTTTCTGAAACAAATTTCTTTACATCAAATAGTTCTATTTGAGTTTTTTCTCTTGTCGGAAGTACAGCATCTTTTCTTTCAATACCCCAATCAATTTTAAAGTCAGGCGCTAAATCAGTTTTAAATGGATTTTTACGCCATCTAATAATTATTGCTTGAAATAATTTTAATTTTTGTAAATCAGATACTGTTACAAGTGGAGTTGAGGCAGTTTTATCTTTTTCTTTCGATTTAACTTCTCCACACATTTTACTAATTTCTTCGAGAGCTTTAAGTTCTGTAGAAATTAAATAAATCAAATTACCACAGTTTCCCTTAATAACTTGTGCAACTTCCTCACCATAAACATCATTTAGTTGAGCAAAATTTTGAATAATAAATGAAAATCTAATTGCTCTACTTCTGGCAGCTGTAACCATTGAATCAACATCCTTAAGCGGAGGCATATTTGCAAACTCATCAAGAATAAAATTCGTGCGGTATGATAGTTTACCACCATTTGCTTGAGCACAATCTATTAAAGTTTCATAACACTGTTTAATAAATATTGTCATAAGTCCATGATATGTTTTCTTTTCATCGTGAATTATCATAAATACCGCAGTCTTTTTATTACCAATATCTCTCATATCAAAATCTGAATAAGAAAGCATTTCACTTAAATTTTCTTTTGTAGAAAACAATCTTATTTTTTGTCTAAATGTTGAAAGGATACCACCTTTAGTATCATTCGGAGCATTTATTGTATTCGAAGCAAATATATATGCAGGACTTGCTTCACCTTTTAAATTAAAATATTCTTGAATATATGTTTTTGTACCACGGCGTTCCTCGCCTACTGTAGACATAAAATTAATACTATTTAAATTGACCTCTTTTTCTTTGGCATCCATAAATAGACCCATAGTTAAACCTGAAAAATAGTCGGCAGCACTCTTTTGCCAGAATGCTGAATCTCCACCTTCACTTTTATCATATAAAATATTAAGTGATACGTCCTCTAAAAGTTCTGTAGCTTTATCTTGATTACCTTGTTTATAGTACATATATGGAAGTGCAAGTGGATTCCAAGAATTACCTTTTTCTGGATCACGGAAATTTAATATTACAATGTTATAACCTTGTTTTTTTAAATATTCACCACAATATTGATAAATTTCTCCTTTAGGGTCAGTAATAACCATACTTTCACCTTTTTTAGAAAGTAAATTAACAAGCGGCTTAACAACGCATTCTGTTTTACCTGAACCAGTGGAACCAATAATTAAGTTATGATATTCACCATTATCAACCCACATCTCTTTACCATTATTTACAAGCGCTACACCAGCTGCCTCAATATGATCATCAATTGTTCTAACTTTTACAATATTTTTATCTGTTTTAATATCTTTATCTGATGCCCACTTAGAATAACCATCACTACCTTTTTCAGAAAAGAATAAACCGAATCCCTCTCCTTTATCTTTACTAAATATTTTCGAAGATACGCTAGTAAATATTAAAATTAATGCGGCTACAAAAAGTCCTAAAGTAAATCCAATATATTGAGGTGTAAATGCTTTAAATGGAAGTAAGCCATAAAATGTTCCATCGGTTGAAAATGAAGAAAAATTTAGTACTGCAATAGCACAAAAATATAAAAGTATTCCACAATAAATACAAAATAACATAAAATCTTTTTTGGTAACTTTAAATTTCATTTTTTCTCCTTTTCAATGAATTTATTATACAACATAATGTATATTTTTTAAATAACTTTTATAAATTTGTTGCCATCAAACTTATAAATAGTTAGGCTCTTTCCAGATTCCCCATAATAATTTCCACTAATAGCAACATATAATTCATTATTTAATTCAAAAACAGAAGATACCCTATAATGTGGATAGTTATAAGCCTCGCTAGATTTAATTGTTTGTTTTATAATTTCATACAGTTTATTATTATTTTTATAATATAACAAATTATAATTAATATCATCAATATCATATAAATTTGTACTATCAATAAAGCATTCATTAGAATTAATACATCTCATTGAACTATAATATAATTCATTCATTACATTTATACTTCTTCCATAGATTTTTTTTATTTCATTAATATTTTCGTCAGTAATTGAGCTTAACCCGATTTTTTTTACTTCAATATTTAAATCGTCTTGAAAAGCAAAAAGCATGCCATCGTAACTTTTATACTCATCACCATTAAATAATAACCATTTGTTTCCTTTTTTTAAATTATATTTTCCATAATACGTTCCATCAATGTATACATTAAAATATTTATTTTCAATAATTGAATCAGAAGCAGACATAAAATGTGTTTTTTGAACAATATAGCCATTGTCTCCAATAACTATGTAACTCTTTTTATTTAAAACAGTATTTGTTATGTTATTATTATTTACCATCGAATTATTATTATAGTTTGAAATATTGTTATTAGAATCAAAATTTTGAAACAATGTAAAATATCCTATTGTAATTATTCCAAAAATAATCAAAATTATAATTATAATAATGCTTCCCTTATTTTTCATATTATTCCTTTCTTTCTAGTACCTATATACTTTAAACGCATTAATATCATAAAGCTTATATTCTGATATTTTTCCACCATTTGGATCAAATACGGTAAAAGTACCATTTGCTAAATTCCAACTTCTTAATAAAGTAAAATGTGTTCCAAAAGTTCCATTATCTAGTAGGGGTGTAGTGTGCACTAAAATAAAGTAATTACCATTAGCATATTTTTGCATGTAGGCAACTTTTTGTTCTAAAGTCATAGTTTTTGTACCATACACTTTATCAATTGAAACATCTTCAACAGAAATATTTGGCGCAAATACTGAAATTGCAGGACAATACCAAATAAAGTTTGGTGTAGGTTCTCCTTTTTCATTTCTCCAAAAACAACTCTCAACATATTGAGATGAATTTGCAAGATTTAAAAATTTAGCGGGGTTAAAAGTTGGATCAAAGTTATTGCTAAAACAAGATATACCAATTGATATAGATGTAACAGCACAACCAACATGCATATCAGAACCTGACTTTCCTAATTTCATATTAACCCATCTAGGATCAAATTGGTCAAATTTAAAACACCTTTCAAAATTACCAAATTCAGTATTATTTTCTGCGGAACAATCAACTGGGTCCAATCCGAAAATAAATTTTCTTTGCTGTGCCATTCTTGCAACTTGATATTTAGCATAAGCAATTTGGTCAACTTTATCAACATCAGAATCAGTAGATCTAGTTTTAACACATTTACTAGCATCAGTCACAAAACAATAATCTCCTTCTCTTTTAAGCTTACATTCTTCCTTATTGCATATTGAAACAGCTTTTTCGTAATCATCTTGATTATCATAATAATCTTTCATATATGGAAGATAATAGCATCCACCGTAACTTGTACTACAATTCCCACCAGTTTTAGAATCATCAGCAGCCCAATATGTACCAATATAAGCGTATCTCATCATCATTTCAAATGCATTAGGATATTCTTTAACTATATTAACAAATGCAAGTACACCTTCAGAAAAAGTACTAAATGATTTTCCAAAACTTGCACCATTATAAACAGCAATTCCCCAATAATTATTAGTATCATAATCACTATCACCATGTTCAAGTACTGCTCTTGCAACTACTAGTTCAGGATTAACTCCATTATCAGTTGCAATATCATACATATTACCAGCGTTATCATATAATTTTGATGCCCATTTTTTGTTATTATCATCATTTTTTATCCATTTTGAATCAGGACTAAAATAGGCTTCAACTTTCTCAACATATTCACTTTTACTCAGCGTAGTTCCATAGATTGGCATTTCAGAACAAGAACCATCATAGGCAATTGAACCATTTCCACCACCTGAAAAGTCATCACTAGAGCTTCCTATAATACATAAAACTATTAACAATATTAAAAAGATTCCTAATATTACCCCTATCAGCCATGGATGTTTTATAATAAGCTTCATAATTTTTTTTCTAAATAAATTATCTTTTGTATCTTTAGATGTAAGTATTTTGCTATTTTTTAAATCAATTTTAGGAACTTTAAAATTATTATTTTTTTGATTCTTAGAAGCAGATGCAACATTACTACTTGTGACTTTTTTATTAGCTATATTTGTTGTGGCACTATTCTTAGCAGCCGCAGTCATGCCCCCTTTTGAAACATCACCATTAACTATATTTAATGCTGTATTTGCAGCATCAATAGCACCTACATCATTTAAATTATTTAATGTTTTCTGTGTTTGATGTGCTAAAATATTTCTACGAGAGGCATCATGCATTTTTTTTGCAATTGCATCATGAACTTTTTCACCCATTTTAGTTTCATTTACAGCATTTACCACTTTACCAGCAGCAGGGCCACCAAAATAATTAGCGGCAGCCTCAGTAGCCATCTTACTTACTTTTTTATTAGTTTCAATATTTCTTTCTTTTTGAATTTCTTTATTACTTTTAGCTTGGTAGGCACCATCATCATTATAGTTTTCTATAGGCATCTCTTCAGGAATATTCATTTCATCATATAATGTTTCTTCTTCATTAACTTGATTTAAGTCTTCATTATTATCCAAGAAAATCACCACCTATCAATATAAAAATTATAACATAAAAACAGCTGTTTCTACAACAATTTATCTATGCATATTTATTTTATTTACGATATTTTCATAAAACATATTAAACTTTATTAAACTTTCATTTAAATTTGGAAGATTTCGAATATGTGTATAATTATTTTTTAAACCATTATATGTTATTAATGATTCTTTAAAAAAGTTAATAAAGGGCATTAACTCTTCATAAGTTATACCATTTATACTATCATTATTTATCTTTGCAATAAATATATTTACAAGTATGTTTTGAATTAAAGGAATAAAATAAACATTATCTTCATTAAATCTTTCAAAATATCTATAGTTTATATTTTTAAATAATTTATCAATATCTTCATTAGGACAAATTTCCTTTAGTTTTTGAATTAATAAAGCTACACCTAAAGTATTATAATAAGAATATGCAATTACATCATTACCTAGTATACACATTAACATATTAGTAATCTTCATATCTATATAATAAAAATTATTATTAATATTATAATAACTACAGGCTAAATATTCAGTATAACCTTCAGTTAAAGATCTACTATAAAGTTCTGTTATATTAACAGGATATTTATCAAAACCAGAATAATAAATATTACCATCTTTTTTTGAACTAGCCATATGCATTAATTCATGATATAAAAATAAGTTTATATATTTATTAAAATAAATAACATTAATATTGTTTTTTTTAATAAATTTTTTTATTGCATAAGAATCTATAATTATTTTATTTTCTTTAGCATCATATATTCCGAATGAATAAAAGTTTTTTAATATCTTAGTTTTATCTAGATTTAACTCAATTTTTAATGTTGATAAATTGTTATAAAAATTATATTTAAGATTAAATGGAATACTTTTTTCCACATCATAAAGAACCTTTGTGAAAGAACCTAAAGATTTTCTTAAACTAGTATTTTTATTTAATAATTCCCCCAATAAAATAGTTTTCATGAAAACTATGATACCATTAAAAAAAGCCTATGTAAAGGCTTTTAATATCCACCACCAGAACCAAATGAATCAAGTTCTTCTTGAGTAGCAATAACAGTCATATTCATACGTCTATTACCACATATAAGAAGTCCTTCACCTTGGTTATAGTATTTTATTCTTTCCATTTCAGTTTCATTTAAATCGATTAACTTAGAAAGATCATCAACAGCTTGTTTTCTTAAATTCATTATTAAATAACTTGATGCATTATCAAATATTGCTTTACCATGCATTATTAAATTTGGAGCTGCAAAATCGGTTGGTTGTTGTGTAATTACAATAGTTCCTGTATTATATTTTCTTGCTCTTCTTTGAATTTGAGATAAGAATTCTGCACCAAGTTCATTGTGGTTAGATAAAAGTACGTGTGCTTCATCAACCATCATTACAGTATTTATATCTTTATCAAGACAAAGTCCCCATGCATATTTTAATATGTTAAAGAATAGAGCATTTTTAATATTTTCATCACTATTCATAATTTCCTTTATATTAAAAACAATAAAGTCACTATTAATTTGAAGTGTTGTATGACCTGTAAAATAATATCTTAATTCCTTAATTAAAGGTCTTATTTTAAGTTCAAGTCTTTCCATTACATCTCTTTCTCTTGTTGCATCTGTCATTGATAAAAGTCTTCCTTTTATAGTGGCATATACATCATCAAATGTAGGAAAATCTGCACTTGTAAGTTTAGTAAAATCAGTTTCATAATCTATCTTATATCTTTTATAAGTATCCTGAACTATTTCACTAAATAATGTTAATACATCCTCTTCAATTGAAGGGTTATAATATTTCATAAAGGCTTTTAACTGTTGAAGAGTTCTTGTAAGAACTGTATAGCCAAGTCCCTGTTCTATTTCGGTTTCATCAACATCAACAACAATTTCAAGTGGATTAATCATACCAAAATCTCCACCTTTACCAAGATCTAGGAAATCGCCTTTCATCATATTAACCATTTCACCAAGTTCACCCTCAGGGTCAATACAAACACATTTTAAACCATTTCTTAAATGAGTTCTAAGAAGTAATTTAGCAGCTGTACTTTTTCCTGAACCAGATGTACCAAGTATTATAATATTTGCATTATTACGATTATTTTCTTTTTTTATTTGAAATAAAAATTGGTTATATAAAATTACACCACCAGATCTATCCATTCCAAGAAGTGTTCCTGCACCAGGATCTTTTACTGAATCAAATACAAAAGGATACATTCCCGCAATTGTAACTGAAGGAAGTGGAATACCAATTCTTTTTTCAATATCTTGTTCTGGGAATATTGGTATCATACTTTTTAATGCTTTTTCTTGTTCAAACATTAAAGACACTGCTCTCATACCTAATGCATCAATATAATTTCTAACTTGAATTTTAGTAAGTTCCAAGGCATCTTTAGAATCTGCTGAAACCATTAAATGCATTTGAAAATCAAATATTCTAGCTTGAGAAGAAGCAAGCATTGAAATAAATTGTTCCAAAGATTCATAATCTTGTCTAATTCTTTCTTGAGTTGTTTGATCTTTTTCTTGCTGATATCTAATTTTTAAATCCGCTATTTCTTTATTTAACATCTTTTTTAAAATTTCAAATGAAATAGGAATATGTTTTATAGCAAGTCTAACTCCAGGAATATTTGTAATATCAGATAAATAACCTGGGAATATACTTCTTGGATATCCTACAACTGTCATAATTGTATAGTATTTATCTCCAAGCATAAATTCTGTAGCTGGTCTAAAATTAATACCTTTAGGTGCTACTTCACTTTTAAGTTTACTCATATTACATCACCGCCCTAAAATTAGTAGATATACCATCATTTAAATAATTATCAAGAAGCATTCTTAAATCAGCATTACTAGTTTGTGTAGAATTAAGTCCTGCATTACTAAGACCACTTATTAAAGTATGTAATTTTTTTTGAACTAATTCCATCTTCTTTTCTTTAAATAAAAATGTATATTCTGTATCAACTACATTATAATCTCTACTCATAAATAGATTTGCTTTATTAATATCTTGCATAATAAGTTTTCTAATAGCACTATTAGGATTTTTATTATATTCAACTTGTAATTCATTAAGATATAAACTTATATCAACAGGTCTATCTGATACAAGAAGCCAAAAATCAAAATCTAAAGTATTATAAAATGTTGATAAATTAAATAATGTAGCATTTTGACTTTGTTCATCTAATATAAATATATTTTTTGGACTAACCTTAACTCCAGTTACATAATAACCATCATCAGTTAAAATCATTCCATTATTGATTGACTTAATAGGAAGCCAATCTTCAGCATATTTTACTCCACTTGGAGCACTATTACTGTTCATTTGTGTCATCTTTTACACACCAACCTTTCCAATAGTATTTTCTTGTATTAGTATAAAAATCTAACATGTTATTAAGTAGTTGCATAACATTATGATAGTTTCTTACCGGCATTACAAGTCCTGCAGCAATAAGCACAGGTATTATAGCAATTATTAATTCAACAGTTGATGGATTTTTTAAGATAATTAATAATGCTATTGTAATTGCCGCACCAATTAAACAAAGTATTAAATCTGGCCAAGTAAAGAAGCCAAATATTAATTGTGACTTTTTACTATTGGCAGGTACTAAATATTGATTTCTCACTAGTATTTCCTCCTTTTATATTATTTACCTTCTTGTTGTTTTTGAATTTGCTTAGATATTTCTGCAGATACAGCACCAGAATGATTCTTAGCATTTTCACTATCAGAAAAGTATTTAACTCCAGTAGTTCCAGCTTTCATATCACTCATTAATTTATCTACAGCAGCATTATAATCTGCTAAAGATAAGTTATTATTATTGTACATAATATCATTCCAACTTTTATCCCAAGTTAATCCTGAAATTTCACTCATATCTTGAACAAAATCATAATTTGCATTTTGTTGTTTAAATACTTTGGCTTCATTAACAACTGCTTGGAATCTTGAATCAATTATAGTTCCATCAGCCGCCTTTTTATTAAGCTTTTCATTTACTGCTCTAACAGTAGCAAGTTTTTTTAATGAATCCAAACGTTTTAAATTAGCTTCTTTTTCTTGTAATGCACGTGCCATTTCAGCTGAAGATATTTTTCTAACAAAATTAGATTTATCAACTTGACTAGTTGCAATTGCCTTTTTCTGTTCAGCAGTCATCCCATCATAGTTTGAATCATTCATTATTTGTGAATACCTGGCATTTAATGCTGCCATATAATTTTTTTCATCAAATACACTATCTGAAATTTCTCTTTTTCTTTCAGCTTCATATAAACCCGCAAAGTTGGCAACTGCTTCATTATCTTCAACATAACTCGCCATTGTCTTATAGAATCCTTGCATCTTATCGGCAGTTTCTTTTTCTTTCTTAAGACTAGCTAGAGAATCAACTCCGAAATATGAACCTGCACTTCTTACAGCATCCATAATATGACCTTTTTGTACTCCACCAAATCCAGGATGTGCTGCTTTATATGCCTCTCTTTTATTTCTATTTTCAACAGTAGCATCAGCTGCTTTATTAAGAGCATTTTTCATATCTTTTCCACTGCCTGCATCTTTTGCATACCATACTCCTTTTGTAAATCCTGAGGCTCCTCCAGCAAGTGTACTTCCTATTCCCTTAACTACAGCTCCAAATTTTTTATCTTTTGGTGCCTTTTTAAAGTTTTGACCAGCATTAACAGCATTTCTAACAAGACCTGTTGTACCTGCCCCAATAGCAGCTCCAGCTGCAAATGCTCCACCAGCTTTCAATTTATCTTTAATACCAAGTTTCATATCGCCATCCCCAATTCCGAAAATATCACCTAACAATTTCGGAGATTGTTTAATAAAAACAACGATACCCATAATTAAAAAACATTTGGCCATTAAATTAAAAATTGGTACACCGGTTTGACCACCAGTTTCATCGGAAAATAGTGGGTTATTAGCAACTAAGGAAATTAAATAAACTCCAAAACTCATTACTAATGTTCTAATAAAAACACTTAAATAAGTTTTTGTTGTATTGGAAAGCCATTTTTTAAATACATCCTCCATTTTAGGAATAGCCATACATATAATTCCAATTGGAGCAATCATTTGAAAAAAAGCTAATTTACACACCCTAATCCCCATATCAAAACAAAATGATATTATTACATATATCAACAATAATCCAACAATGAATGCAGCAAACCAATCAAAATCTATTTCATTATCATACATATTCAATGCAAAAGCTTTCATTGGTGTAAAAGAACCAGTATTTTGTGCAAATAGAAATGCAGCATCATATGAACATTCTTCACTTTGACTACCATCGCAATTTATATACAAATCCTCAGAACTACCGTCAAGACTCAATACGGGTTTTGAAGCAACAACCTCACCAATATTTGTAGCACCTTTAACATCACTACCGGATAGTCCACCTACCGGTCTAAAGAAAACTTCAAAAGTATTAACACTCATCAATATACCGCCATAAATATTAGCATTAGTAACATTTTCACTATTGGCATCTCCTACATTTCCAGTAATTATTCCACCAATAATACCAGAATCTAAAATAGCGCTTTGCAAACCATAAGCAAAAGAAAATATAGAAGGACATAAAATAATCAAAATAATTGCAATAATAAAATTTTGAAATGTCTTTTTTCCATCAATTCCTTTTGTACTTCCATCTGGATCTACTATTTTTAAAAGAATTGCGTAAGCTAAAATAAAAAGCATTGCTACCGCTAATATTTTATAAATATTACTTGTAATATCCTTGAAATTTTCTTCTGAAAATATATTAGTTTTTGCAAGAACCATAAAAACTCTATAGGCATAATCAACCAATTTATAAATACCTGATACAAAACCTATAACGAATTTATTTATAAATTCACCAGCATCTTTTCTAAAATCTAAAATAAACATCTCTTCACCCCTTTTGATATTCAACGTCAATATTTGTAGTATTATCTGTTACTTTTGGAGCTTTCCCATTATGTGGTTTTGAATTTTTACAATGTACTCCAGGACAACTACAATAATCAAGCAAGCATTTTGAGCAAACAGAATATTCATCTTTTACATCATCACTACCGTTTATTAATCCTATCATCGCAGATAGAATAGTAGGTAAAAAGAAGATCGCAACTCCAATTACTAGTTTAATAACAAAATTAGACAAAGCCTTTGACATTGCACTTTGATCATCAGCAACAAATGCATTAAACATAGATATAATACCTGTAATAATTAAAATCAAAGGAACAACTATTTTAACAATCATAAAACAAATAGATAATAATTTAATAAATTTAGTTACATTTTCATTTTTGCATGTTAAAGCATCTAAGCCTTCATCGGTTGCATTTAGCATAGTCAATGTAACAGGTGAAAAATCACAAGTATTATTTTTAATAACAGCAGCCTTAACTCCGCTACTAAATGAAAAAATTCCAACAACAATCACAATAAACATAGTAAGTTTTCTTTTCAAAATACATCACCATATTAATTATAAACTATTAATTAAATTAACGCAATAAAATTGCATTTAATTTTGCATTATGATAAAATGTTTTTGTATTATAGAGGAGGAAAAAATGAAAAATTTATTTAAAATTATTACTATATTTCTTTTTTGCATATTATCTATACATCAAACATATGCAGATGAATTCGATGAAGATGAGCCAAAGTTCTCATGTATTTATGAAGATTTTCAACTAGATACAACTAACAGTAACAAGGGATTACAAGTTGATGTATATAAAGATACAGTGAACTTAATTGTTTACTACAAGGATTCTGCTGGTAATACTAAAACATATAATCTTGAGGAAGACTGTCCTCTAGACTTAACAGAATGTGAAGAAATATGGGATAAACCTGGTGTTGTTCTTAACATACCAAATTTTAAAAAAAATAATTATATAGACCATTTTTATGACAGAAAATCTCCATATTGTCCAAACGTAGTAGTACAGCGAGGCAATCTATCAGAAAACGGTCTAGTAATTAGATTTGGGAAAAGCAATAGTAGTACAGAAAAAGACACGACAGAATATTTACCAAGGTATAGACACCCTCATGGATCAAGTTCTGGAGGAAGTGGCGAAGGTAATGGTGAAGATACACCAGATGAAGTAATTTTAGAATGTACAAAAGAAAATAAATACAATTATAATTTTGGAACAAGTAAAGTCCCAAATGCATCAAATAAAACAATAAATTTTGAATTATTTAAGAAAAAAAGTGGTAAAATAATTGTTAGGGTAAATTATGGTTCAACTTTAAATGAATATGTAGTCGGAGAAGGTGGGCATAAAGAACTAGGTTCTGGTGATTCTTATGGTAATGCAAAAGTAGGTTTTGATAAATTTGGTACATTTGATAAATGTCCTAATCCAACCGAAACATATTTTTGTGAAGAAAATATTGAAGGTGAGGATTTTCATACATTCTTATTTACTTTAGATCCAAAAAATTGTAAAAGGAATATATCATCCCCTCTTGAAAAAATTGAAATTGATTCTAAAACTGATCAATTAAAGTGTGAAAGTATATTTAAAGGAAATATACAAAAATATATTGAAAAAATATTTAGTTTAATGAAGTATGCAGGAATAATTTTATGTATAGGTTTAAGTATATATGACTTTGTAAAAGCACTATTAAATAATGATAAAGATTCCCTAAGTAAAATAACAAAAAAAGTATTTATTAGGCTTATTTTAGTAGCTGTATTATTTATGCTTCCTACATTAGTTAACTTCGTAATAAGTATTATAGATGAAAATGCTTGTAAAATTAACTTTTAATCGCAAACAATTTGCGATTTTTTAATTGATAATATATAAGATATATGTTAAAATAAAATTATGAAAAAAGTGATGTTTAAATTATTATTACTAATTATATTATTATTACCATTTAGTGCATATGCTGCTAAAGCGGAATGTAATTATAATAAAACTGAAGAATATGAAGTTTTTTCATGTAGTAGTTTAACTCTAGATAATGAATCAACTAGTTGTCAAGTGAAAATAAGAAAATACTTTGCGACCCCAGAAAAAGTTGAGTTAATTATTGATGGTACAAATCAAACAGATTTAACTAAAAAAAACTACACATGCGCTGCAAATCCTGATATAGAAATATCATTAAATTCTAACTTAGAAAATGGTGTTAATAGTTTAAGTCAATTATCTGTAACATATGACGACTACTATGACACATTTAGATTTAGTGGTATCATCCCATATAAAGAAGGATTAATAAGTTGTCAAGGTGCTGATTATAATTTAATAGTTGATGAAGAAGATAATATTGTATGTAAAATAACGTTAGAGGCTCAAGAAAACGGTGATGTACTTATGCGTTATGGTGAAGAATCAAAAATCAACCCTGGAACTGAATTATTATTTTGTAGTGCTGGCGGTGACTCATTAGAATTTAGATTAAGTAAATCAATGAGAAATGGTAGTTTAAAATCAGATAAAGATTGTCCCGAAATAATACATGCTGGCGATAGTGAAAATGATAGCTCAATTAATGATAATTACACTCCTGACAGAGATACTTCAGGAAATAGTTCAAAACTTGATAATATTAATACAAACATTAATACGGGGAAATTAAAGTGCGAAAGTATATTTAAAGGAAATATTCAAAAATATATTGAAAAAATATTTAGTATTATAAAATATGCCGGCATAGTACTATGCATAGGATTAAGCATCTATGATTTTGTAAAAGCTCTTTTAAATACTGATAACGATGCATTAAGTAAAATAACAAAAAGAGTTTTTATCAGATTGATTTTAGTAGCGGTATTATTCATGCTTCCTACATTAGTTAACTTCGTAATAAGTATTATAGATGAAAATGCTTGCAAAATTAAATTCTAACATTAAAAAACCACGATTAATTCGTGGTTTTTATTTTGTCTTATTACTTTTCTTTTTGTTAGGTACTAATTTAACTTTAACACCTTTATATCTAGCAAATTCATATTTTACGCCTTCAGGTAAATTTTTCTTTAACTTTTTCATCAATCTCACTCCTTGCAAGCAAAATTATAGCATAAAATTTACCTTTGTTACAAGTATTTATTTTCTATTATTAAAATTATTTGCACTTATAGCCTTAAAAATATCCCTTTTTTCCTTATTAATTTGATTATTTTGAGATATTTCATTACCTTTTTTACTATTAATTTCAAAATTAATCTCATTTATTTGTGATTTAACCTTTTGTATTTGACCAATATCTCCATTATTTGAATATAATGAATTAAGTTGTCCTTGCATCTTATATTTTTTTTCTTTTAAATAATCTATTCTATCCATTTTATTTAAACCTCGCTCCTAAACTACCCACTATAAACTGACTTTGTAATGGGTCTATAATAACACCATATATTGAATAATTATCAAATACTATTTCACTAATGTCATTATTTGAAAAATCTATATTATACAGTTTTGTTTGTAAAAATTCTGCTTTATTAAAATTATTATTATCAAGTTCTATATTTTTAAACTTAGTTTCTGTAAAATAACTTTCTGACATATTTGAATTAGTTATTTTTATTTTATTCATACTAGTTCCGGAAAAATTAACATATTTTAATATAGAATTATCTATTAAAATATCCTTTAATGATGCATTAATAAATGAACTTCCTAATAATTTGCAACTATTAAACTCACATCTTTCAATTAATTTTTCATCAAAATTTTTATTTGATAAATCACAAGATTCAAAAATGCAGTCTAAAAAATTTACATTAATTAATTCAATAAGTGAAAAATCTATGTTCTTAAATATACAACTATCAAAATCAATATCTTCGATTATAATTTTATTATCTGGATTTTTAGTAAACAACGCATTTTTATAAACATTATTTTTAAAAAATTGCTTTTCAGTAAATTTAATTTTAGGTTTTATTATATTCATTAAATCAGTTCCTCAATAACATTTTAACATATTTATACATATAAAAAAAGCATAACTAAATATGCTCCTTTATACCATTTTTAATTACAGTAAACTCTTTTTGAAGAAAAATTCACAAATTTTTTTCTTACTTATTAGTTTATAATAACACATGTAGCTACTTACATCTAAAACAGCATCATTTTATTTATAACAGAAATATCGATTAATAATAAATCCAAGTTAAGTTTTATTATCAGTATAAAATGTCTAAAAGTAAAAGAAACTTATATTTATAATGTCATTTACTTTTAGTATTAAGATTAATTTTTAAAACTAAAAACATCATTTACTTATTATAAAAATTTTATTAAAATATAATTGGGTGACTAAATTATGATTAAAAATATAAATAATAATAAAATAATTATGATAACTCATATTGCAGATATTGATGGTATGGGTTCATTAATACTTGCTAAAAAACATTATAGTAATATTGATTATATATTATGTGAAATAAATGAATTAATAGAGGTTTTTAGTTCAATAGATTATTCTAAATATGAAATAATATATGTATGCGATCTTGCACTATCCAAAACAATATTAGATTATTTAAACAAGCATCCAGAAATTACTAATAAAATAAAGCATTTCGATCATCACGAAATAATAGAAAATTCTCCATATTATGTAAATAGTATAATTTATTTAAATGGTAAGCCTACTTGCGGTACCCAGTTATTTTATAATTATTTCCTAACTTTAGATACTAAATTTAATAATAAGTTTTATAAAACTTTTGTAGAGGCAACTAGAGAACAAGACAATTTTGATTTTGGTGATGAAGAATATAACGCTAAATTACTTGCATTTACGCACGCTTTAATTGGCCCTGAAGAATATATAAACTTAATATGTAATTTAAATGATAATGATGATTTTAAACTACCTAAAATATATGAAGACTTATATAAATCAGATTTAAAAAAACAAAAAGAATATATTGAATTTATAAATAAAAATTTATGTATTACTGATTATAATGGTTATAAAGTTGGTGTAACTATTTGTGAGCAATATAGATCTATAGTGGGAAATAGCATTTGTAAATTAAGACCAGAAATAGATTTTATAATAATAATTAATTTTAATCGTAATAGAGTTTCCTTAAGAAGTGTTAAAGAAAGTATAGATTTAAATGAAATTGGTAAAACATTTCATCCAGATGGTGGAGGTCATAAATTATCTGCTGGATTTTTAATAGATTTTAAATCAATATTAAAATTAAAACCATTTATAGATTTATATATAAATAATTTAACTTTAAAAAAATAAATTATTTTGAAAGGAGGTATAATGAAAAAATATAAAATAATTATTATTATACTATGTTTTATAATAGTTTTAATATGTATTGATTTTATTGCCCTATCATTTAATGGTAGTCCCATAATTAAAGTTAGAAAATACTGTAATGTTGGATATACTATTTATATAGATAAAGGATTATTTACAAACACTTATAAATGCTATGATGGTAAAACTAAAACAGTCGTAAAAAAAGTTAAATATTCATGTCCTAAAAAAGAAATTAAAGAAGAAATTAAAGAAACTATAATAGTAACATTTGATACTAAAGGTGGAAGTAAAATTGATAATATTATTATAAACAAAAATAGTAAATTAACTCTTCCAGAAGAACCAACACTTGAGGGATACACTTTTAAGGGTTGGGTTGATAAAAATAATACCCCTTTTTATAATAATTCAATAATAAAGGAAAACACTACACTTTATGCTACTTGGGAAAAAATTAATGATGAAATAATTGATACTGAAAATAATAATAACTCTAGTATTAATAATAATAATATAATTGATAAAATCAATACTAATAAACCTAGTAATAATGATAAAATAAGCACTAATAATAATGAAACAATAATTGTACCCGAAGAAAATAAACCTGTTATAGAAAAAACTTTGGCTGAAAAAAATGATGACTTAAGAAATCAAATACAAAATAAATATTCTATTAAAATAGCATATAAAGATGAACTAGGAAATTATACTATTAATGGATATGGCTCAGAAAAATTAAATGATGATAATATTATAAATGAGTATCTTAATGAAATAGATAAAGCATTAAAAAAATATCCAAATAATTTTTTTAAAGAAATGAAAGATTATGGAATGCCATTAACTATTTATTTAGTAAAAAACATAAGTGGTAATGTATCTGGTCTTACTGATGCAAAAGATAGTAGTAACATTAAAATTATGATAGAACCTGGACTTTTATTTGAAAATACTTTACATCATGAAATAATGCATTATATAGATATTTATATAAAGATTAAAGGTTATCCAATTGATATAAATAATACAATGAAAGAAGTTAACCCAATAGATTTTACGTATGGAGATACAAGTAATAATTATGTTTATTATTATAGTAATTTAAATAATGCTTATTTTATATCTGCATATAGCAAAACAAATTATTTAGAGGATAGAGCTGTAATTTTTTCTGACTTAATGTCTAGAAGTATTACAAAAGATTATTATAATGATGGTACACCTATAAATAAAAAAGCTAAACTAATTAGTTCACAAATTAAAGAATATTTTAATATATTATCAAGTGAAGAAAGATATTACTGGGATAGATTCTTATAACCAATTTTTATATATTAAAAAAGATTTAACTAGCATTTATAGTTAAATCTATTTTTTTAATTGGCAGGGGCGGAGAGAATCGAACTCCCATCTAAAGTTTTGGAGAATTTTTTTGAAACTCTTTGAATTGCTTTGAAACCCTTTGAAATAAAGACTTTTCACAAGATTTCAAGACAATTCAAATTATCCAACTTATTGGCACAATTTGATACATTTAGAAACAAATGGCACACATTTGGCACATCATTATTTGTTTAAAATTATCAAATGGCACAACTCAAAACCTAACTCGTAGGGTAATGATAACCTACCACTCCTATATAACTTTAATCCCTTAAACGATTTTAAAATTGCTTCTTTTGGGAACACTATATATTATATCATACTTTCTTTGTTTTGCAACAAGATTCGTTTACAAGAAATAAAAAAATGAGAGCAAGACAAAAATCTTACTCTCATATATTTATATTTTTAAAACTTAATTCATCTGATTTCCTAACAACTTCTATTTTATCGCCCAAGAAGTTTTTATAACTTTCTATTTTTTCATTAAATACTTTCTTGTCATTAACTACATCGTCATAAGAGAATGAATCTAAAATCGGAAATTGTTTTAAAAGATATTGCTGACACCCAGTTAAATACTTATACATATTATCTGCAGATATAGTATCATTTGAAAGATAGTCGAGAAGTCGGTAGTTTTCTTTTTTGTATTCATTATCAATATTACCTGCTATTATTGATGCAATAGAACTCAAATAAAACTTATTATTTTCGCCATAAAAGTTCTGCTCAATTTTATCAACTATTTTTTTATCATCATCTTCGTTACTATGAGTATAAACCCTAGCCAATACTTCTGGTGTATGTCCAAGTCTTTTAGCAACATCTTTGTCAGGTATATCAAGTGATAACAAATAAGTGGCATTCGAATGTCTTAATCCATGAACATTAACATCTTTTTTTATGTTATTATTTTTTCTAAATAAATACCAATCATTAGTTAATCTATTAGGATCTAGAACTTTATTACTATCCCAATTAGTGAAAACCCAGTCATCATCTTTAACTTTCATGCCACTATCTTCTTTAAAAGTTCTATATTGTTTTAGAATGCTCATAGTAGTGCTAGGCAATCCTATCTTTCTTAAACTATGTTTACTTTTTACTCCTTTTTCAAAAACTCTTTTATTACTAATAGGAGTTTTTACACCTGAAGATACAACAGCTTTATTTATATCTATGGTATTATTTTCAAAATCAATGTCTTTCCATTTTAAGCCACAGGCTTCCTCTCTACGACAACCTGAATCAAGAATTAAATACATTGCAGTTCTTAATCGTATATTAGAATTTAATAATAATTCTTTTACATAGTCCATTTCTTCAAGAGTAAAATATTCTTTTTCTTCAGGAGCCTCACTTGGTTTATTTTTTACAAAATCGCAAGGATTTTCTTTTAATATTCTATCTAGTTTAGCAAAATTAAACATATTATTTAATAGTTTATATGCATGAGCAATAGAAGTTGGATGCATATTTTTACCTTTATATTTTTCGATATTAGACTTATTAGGAGTATTACTTAACTTATTAATCCAAGCATCAACATTTCGTTCAGTAATTCTACATAAAATCATATCCTTAAAATAAGGAAGTATTTGATTATTAATTATTCTATAATATCCTTGATAAGTAGTTTCTTCTAATCGATCACTACGAACTTTATCTTCTAAATATTGAAAATATAATTTGGTAAAATGTTCAAAAGTAGAATTGCTATCAACACTTATAACTAAACTTTTTAATTCTTCTTTGATGGCTTTTTTTCTTTCAATAGCCTCGAACAAAGTTCCATTAAAAGTTTCAGTAATTCGGTCACGAGTACCATCTCTCTTAAAGCCATTACTTATAAATATTCTAAACTTTTCATTTGGAACAATTTCAGTAATACCTTTTAAGTCATCTTTTGTAATATGATGTGCTTTGGCTTCAGTTACAGTTATAGAAAATCTAATTAAATCATTTTTATCAGCATATTTAACTGCCATTATTTATCCACCTTTATTTTTTGTGATTCAATAAAGTTTTCTAAATCAGTAGAACTATAATAATTAGTGTTTCCTATTTTAGTAACTTCAATCTTTTTTTCACGAACTGCTTTTTCAAGCGAATAAACAGTTAAAAAAGGATACCTTTTTACAGCATCCTTTGTCTTATATAACTTTTGTTCTTTTTTTACTTCTTGATTATTATTAATATTTTTTTCATATTCTGTAATCAAATCACCAATGCAATACATCAAATCAGCTAGAGTATAAACATTGTTTTTATCTGCTATATATCATTCCTCCTAAATAGACATTTTTATTTCATTATTTAACTCTTTATCATAAGTATTTTTTAAATAGTCAAAAATATAATCTTCAACTTTTTTATATTCAGTATTTTTAAATTTAACCCTTTTGTTAAATAATTCTTGAGTCCAAGCATTATTCTTCATACAATCTTTTCTTGAGCCGAAAATGACATTTAATTCATCTTGTAAGGGCATTTCAAAAAGCCATAAGCAAGTATCAAATTCAGGATCAAATGAATCATATATTTTTAAAACATAACCTTGCTCTCGTTCATTTACAAATACTTCTACGATACCATCCAATCCTTTAAACTCTTTATTGGCTCTATCAATTATTGACTTAAAAATACGATCTGATAGATTTAAACTTTTATGTTTTATTATCATTGATTTTCCTCCTTATATACTTGGCTTTGATACTTCATAATCAACAATATATTGGTAGTATTCTTCAGGCATATTTTTTAAAAGATAATCAGAAAAGTATTTTACCCAGTCATCATTGATACGATAATAATCTTTATCATTGTCATCGTAATGTTTTTCTCTGGTCTCAACATCTTCATAATAAAAGTCATCATAGCCATTTAAACCATCAAGACTTGATTTTATGCATCTGTAATTTTCAAACATTCTTTCAAAAACACCTTTTTTATCAAAATCACAAGTTTCTATAAACTCTTCTAAATCATCTATATCAGAATCGTAGTTATTAAATACCCATTGAGAAAAACCTCCATTTTGAACTTGATAATTAAAATTACCAAATATAACTGCCAGTTTTTCATAAGGTGTAAGATCGGACAAGAATTCTTCACGAGAAGTATTTTTTCCCCAGTTATCATAAGCATTAGTCATTATAAACTGCCATAAATTATCCTTAGTTTTTTCTTTTACTAATTCTTTGTTTATTTCTATATATAATCCTCCTTAAAAACTTTTTTCTAGATTAGATATCATTAAGTGATATCTATAATATTTTTTTATACTCATACTAGGGAACACTACTTTAAAATAGTGTGCCCATAACTTTATAAAACTTAATATTTTCATATACTCACACTTTCTTGATTTATATTATATTCTAATTCCTTATCAGCCATTTTTTGATAATTATCAATTATTTTCTTACTATAATTAACAATAGTATTAAATGAATTATCAATTTCTTTGAAATCTCTATCTTTACTCCAAGAGTAGAGATACATCATTGAATAATCTTTTGTATCAAGTCCTAAATACTTTGATACGACATAGGCAATTGATTCAGCTTCACTTTCATATTGCTCTCTATGTTCTGTGTATTCTTTATGATTATCTTTTAAATGTTTATGTGCTAAAGAATGGGCATACTCGTGAACTATAACTTTTAATCTCATTAAATTATTTAGATTTTTCTTTACAACGATAGTATTATTATCAAAATCACAATAACCTTTAGCACCATTTGGAATATCATCATATTTAACTTTAAATCCATCTTTATAAATTGCTTTTATAAAAACATCTGCAACACTATCAGCTCTAGGATCTTCTAACATAGGATTTAAAGATTTATTAATTTCTTCAAGTGGCATAGTAGTTTGACTAGCATCAAAAATATTACCAACTTTAAAGTGAGTAGCTTTTTCTTTATAAAAAGTTACTGAATCATCTTTTTTGTCTTTTAATCTTTTTAATTCATCATCACTTAATAAATAAATGGGCTTTATATCAAATTGAGAGTCATTTATATTGACTTTAATAAACTTTAAAAAAACAGGAAATAATATTTTTATTCCTGTTTCACCCTCATTTATTTTATAACCCATTTTAGAAAAAGTATTAAAAGATGCTACATACTTTGAATCTGGTTTTTGTAGCCATATCAAACATTGATTATTAAATGAATAATTATTAAAATTAACTATATTATCTAAAAATCTTTTTATATCTGATTCGCTTTTAAAACTATTAATAGCTTGTTTTTTTAAATCAGTTAAAATGCTTTTTATATCATTTTCTAATTTTTCTTTTTCTTTTTCATCTTTTATATTTTTTGCTTTAAAACTTAATTCTGCAATTGCTTTTACTTTATCTTGTATTATATTATCATCCCTCCCAATATTTAATTTATTTCTATCTAATCCTGATAAAAAGAAAAAGTCATCTATATCAACATCATAGTCATTAATAAAAACATTACAAACATCTTTTGTATAATATTTATTAAATATTTTCATTGCTTTTTGATACTCTAGTGGAGCAGAGTCAATGATTTCACTTTGAAGTTTATTCATAGTTTCAAAATCAAAAAATTTAGAGTCATTAGCAAACTCTAAACAGTAAGAAAGATGATTAACTTTTTCTTTAGGTAAAAAATCAGGATGTACTCTTAATTCAACAACACCAAAATGTTTCTCAAAATAATCAAAATATTCCTTTGAACTATTGATAGGTTTATAAAGATATTTTATTTCACCAAATGGCTCGGTATCTTCATCATAAATGATGTTTCCTTTTTCATCTACAACCTCAACAATACCAATAGGAATACCTAAATCAAGCATTAACAACATTACTTTATCAGAAATTAAATGTGCGATTCTCATATTTAGATTTTGAAAAATCTCATCGCCAACAATTTCTCGTTCATAATTATATTTATTAATATTATCCTTGATATGTGGATTATTTCTTAATTGTTTTATTTTTTCAATCATAGTTATTCTCGCTAATAACCATAGAATGATCATTTTCATCAACAATCTCTATAATTAATTCTCTTAAATCTTCTTCGTTCATATTTAAAACTTCTTTATGATTTAAATATGGATATGTACTATCATTAAAATCTAAATCGTTTTTTAAATAATCTAATAATTCATTTTTATTCATTTCATAAAATGGAGCATACTCTAAGTTACCAATATTTATGTTCATGGAAACCTCCTATATATTAATGTCAAACTCTTCGATATCTTCTATATCTTCTAATTTCTGATAATCCTGATCGACAGGCTCTATGTATTCACACATAATAGAAAGAGCTTCTTCATAACTTCCTGAACTTGTAACTCTATTAGCCATTTCTAGTGCTTTTTCAGGATATCCAGCAGTTTTTAATGTACGACTACATATACCGATTAAATTAAACACATTACCATCAGCACCAATGATTGGTGCGAGTGGTTTTTCTATTTCTTGGTCTTTTATTTTTGATTTTGTATTTATAATTATTCCTCCTTATATTTTCATATTTCCATCACCGATGCTTATGTTATAATCTATTTCAGCATCGACAAAATCTTTTAGTTTTTGTTTCATACCTAACATTAAAGTTACATCACTTTTTAAATCAGGAGTAAACTCTTCAAAGTGTATATTTTCAAACTCGGTATGGTCGTTATCTAGAAATTTAGAATAACGAAGTCCAACTTTACCTTCTAATATAATTAAATCACAAAAGAAATTTCCATCTTCAAAAGTTGCTAAATCATAATAGTCCTCATAATCTAAATCTTCAGCACTAACAACTATTTTCTCTAAATCAGCAAGATTTCTATTACAATTAAATTTACAATTGTAATTTGCATCCAAATATCTAGGAAAATTCTTTTTAATAACATTTAAAGTATAATTAGTAGCTTTATCATAATCATCATAGTCAAAATATTTAGCAGAGTGATATGCTTTATCATCAAATACATTGTTATTACTAGAACAATTCCTATCGGCAATAACAACCATTATTTGATCGGTGTTTCTTTTCATACAAGACCAAATACATAAGTCATCACCAACCTCATTGTCGGCATATAGTATTAGTTGTAATCCTTGCTCTCTACAATTATTAAATACATTATAGTAACCATTGAATGATGGATTTAATTTTGTTAATTTACTTTCTAATACTTCAAAAAACTTTTTACTTAACTCAAAACTCTGATTTTTTTCAAACAATATTTTTTTCCTCCTTATATACTTATTTTTTCTTCAATGTCTTTTTTTATGTCGACAACTTCAAACTTATCAACACCATATAATAGCGATAAAGAACTTCCATTATCCCAAGAAACTCCAATTTGACCTTCATCATCTATGTAGTCAATAGTACCAAGAGTACCACTAGGAACAGCATAAGGATCATCCATATAATCAAGTTTAATTCTCGTTCCGATTGGATATCTATTTTTTATAAAATCTAATTTTTCTTTACTTATCATTTTAAATCCTCCTTATTATAATTTTCTTCTTCTCTAGAACATTCACTAGAGATTTTAATTGCACTATATAAAAAAAGTGATAGAGCAAGTTCTACCACTATGAATATTATAAATATTATCCATTTCCAAATTTCCAATATTTTATCCTCCTTAAATTTATTCAATAAAAAAGATTAGTTATATTACAAACTAATCTGTATTGTCCTATACTAGCGACAACTCTTGTGACCTTTTATCCACCATCTATATGTAGAAAGGGGTGTGATATTGATTGGTCGAGTCAAATGGTTTAACATCAAGTCTTTTCACTTGATAAACTAAGTATATCATATATGTCGAACTTTGTCGATAGAATTTCAACTAAACCTAACTATTCTAGTTCAATTTGTGTATTTTTGTTTAAAGTTTGTTCTTTTCTATACTCATCTAAGTTAAAACACACTATATCATATTTTTTAGATTTTTTAGGAACAATGCATTTTTTTATCTTAATTGGGTATTCACTAATAGGTACAATGTGAGCTTTAATCGGATGCATTCTAGTTCTCATAAATATTGATTCACCAAACTTAAATCTCATAAGTTCATCAGGCATCATTAGTTCACGACCTATTAAAGATTTATCATTAGAAATATTATAATCTAATTGTTCTAATCTTGAAGAAGTAGATACACGAGAAGATGAAATAGTGTATTTACCCAAACGAGTAGATATCTCTTTGGCTGTTTCATTATCTGCCGTTAAAAGATAAACCCAATTAGTACAGTTAGATTTAATTGTACCTGTTTGTTCTTTATAAGTTTCTTTAAGCTGGTCAAAATCCTGAATTACCAAATAATATCGTATGTTCCTAGAACGAGATACTGTAATTTTACCACTTATGGATGGAATTTGTGGCATATTCGAAAATTCATCAAGTATGAAATTAACCCTAATTGGTAGTTTACCTGTTGAAAGTGATTGGGCATAATTAACAAGAGCTTGATAGCATTGGTCTATAAATAACGATGCAAGATCGTGTCTTGATTCCTTTTCATCAGGAATAATTAAATAAACAGCTGTTTTCTTTTTACCGATATCTTCAAGTTCAAAATCAGTTCTACTAGTTAAGTTAGCAATACCTGTATCACTAAACATTTTAATAACAGTAGCAAGAACTGAAAACAAAGTAGCACGAGTTTCACCTTTGGCAAAACTACCTGTAGCATACGAGTTTTTAGCAAGATTACCAAATGGTTTTTGTTGAAAGTATAAATCTAATGAATTAAATCTATCAATCATTTTAGCTCCATGTTCAACAAGCATTGTATAAATAGAATATAAATGAACTTGTTCTTCACATGGTGCATCTTCTATTATTGAATAACATAAAGCAGTTAAAACTGATGTTGCTGATTTTTCCCAATACATATCTTTACTAGATAAGTTTTTTGTTAATGACTTGGCAAAGTTTTCTATTAAATCGCCAGCCAAATCGATATTACCACTTTTATAATACTTGTAAGGAAGATGTAGTGGATTCCACCCATCACTAGCAAAAGCATCTCTTAAGTTAATAATTTTAATAGTGTAGCCCTGTTTTTTTAGAAAGGTAGCAGTATTAGAATAAATTTCTCCTTTAGTATCATTTATAACCATTGATTCCCCAGCATATCCCAGATTAAAAACCATAGGTAAAATATTACAAATTGTTTTACCACTTCCAGTAGAGCCAATAATTAAAGTATGATCAAAAGAATCAGAATAATAATATTTACCATCAATAAATGTTACAGGAATACCACCACTAGAAAGTTTACTTCCAATATTCCAAACTTTAAACTCTTTTTTGATTTCTTTTTTAGTAGCCCACCTAGAACTACCATATTCATAAGAACCATCTTCCTTTGGCATCTTCTTTATTTTTTGTAATTTAAGCTTTAATTCCTTATCATATTTTAATACAAATAAAATTATTATTGTTGATAAAAGAATTGTTCCAAATAAAAGACTTATATCTTTTAACTCAATAAAAGAGTGAAACACATTTAAGTTCCACTCTAACTTAATATTATTTTTAATTATGTGAGTTAAATTATAACAAATATTAGCAGATATTATAAAATCCAAAATATAAATTATAATGTAGTTAATTATTTTTTTAACAAATAACACCTCCATAAAAAAAGTCTTGCTTTATTTAGCAAAACTTTTAAAACTAATTAATCTTTTGAAATAACTATTTTTTTAACATTAGATAATTTAGCTGGTTCACTTGGCAACATCACATCAGATGAAGTAATAATTGCTTTTTGATTTGCTTTTAATTTATCTGCAGTAGAATCTTCATTGTTATAAACTATTTTTGTATCTTTATTTATTTCAAATTCATACTCTACAGTATATTCTTTTTTCTTTTTGTCATATTCTTCCACTAAAACAGTATATACATTATCATTTACTGTTACTTCTTTAATTATTGCTTCAAAAACTAATTCTTTTTCTTTTGAAACATAATTAGCATATACGAAGTATCCTAATCCTGCAAGAACAACTACTACTATAATTATTTTTACTAGTAAATCTTTCTTCATATTTTCCTCCTTTCCTAAATTAATTTATTAAACTTATATTATAAGAATCTATCCCAATAATATCTTCCTGTATTGGATAAAGTGTTAAAGTGCTCTTTAATTTGTGAACTAATTAATTTTGCTTTTTTGTTTATTGGAGTACCATCATTGTAAAATGGTTTTTTTATTGATCTAGTCATCATATCAGAAAATAAAACAGCTCTATCTTCTAAATAATTTCTTTTTCCATATGCCGATAAGAAGTAGGCATTATCTACACTTGTAAAATAATAAACATACTCATCACTTGTATCCCCATATGTAAAACCTACTGGATTAACATCTTTCATAGTAGTATTTATATCAATAGGATATCCTTTATCTTTTATATAAGTATCTATATAATGCATTATTTCATGATTTAAAGTGTTTTCAAATAAACTTGCTGGGGCAATCATTATTTTAATATCACTTTTATCTTTTGCATCAGTAAGTCCTGAAACATCATCACTAATACTATTTACTAAGTAAATAGTTAAAGGCATTCCATAATCTTTCATTTCCTTAAAAAAACCACTTGGATAGTTTTTAAGAGTTGTGTCTATCTCCCCAAGGCAATTATTTATCTTATTATCATCGTTAAGTTTTTCTGATCCATAACCATTTATAGTATAATTTCCCAACTCATTTTTATATGCTATTTTAACTGAATACTTATTTTGAAGTTGTTTTCTATACTCATCATTTTTCTCTGCCTGAGTCTTTTCTACAACAGGTGGCTTTTCTTCAGGCAAAATAGTATTTTTATTATCTGTAGTATTTGCATTATTATTTGTATTAGTGTTTGTTTTAGGGTTTTCAGTTTTAGTGCTAGTTATTTTATTTTCTACTTTTTCCCAAACTGCATAAAGTGTTGTGTCTTCAATAAGTAATACTTTGTTATAAATCGGTGTCTCGTTTTTATCAACCCAACCTTTAAAAGTATAACCATCCCTCGTAGGTTCTTTTGGAAGTGTAAGTTCAGCATCTTTACCAATAGTAATACTATCTATTATACTTCCACCTTTAGTATCAAATGTAATTGTTATTGTTTCTTTTTTATCTTCTTCCTTACTTTCTTTCATAGGACAAACATATTTAACTGTTTTTAAAACTGTTTTAGCTTTACCATCAGAACATTTATATGTATTTGTAAATATTCCTTTATCTTTATAAACAGTAGAACCACCATTATAATAATCTCTGATTTTAATTATTGGACTATTATTAAATGAAAGAGCGATTATAAAATCTAAAAATATTAAAACTATTATAAAACATAGTGTGATTATTATTATTTTTTCCTTCTTCATTATATCTCCTCACAAACAATAAATGAAATATGATTTACTTCTTGTATATTAATTATATCATAAGTTTTCCGATTCCATATGGTTATTTTTAGGTGTCAATAATTTAGAAAAAAAGACCAATATAAAATTGATCTTATTTATAAAATATATTATTAATTTAACATTTTCCACCGTTATCTTCAAAATATGATTCAATATATTTTACTAAAATTTTAGCTTTGTTAAACTGTTTGTCCTTAACAACATTTATAATATAATCACTCCCACTTGCATCAATAATATTATCTTCTTTATCATATTCTATTAGATATTCATATTTTTCATTGTTCAGAACACAACTTAATTGTACTGTTTGTTCCGTTTTTTCTGTTTTCGATGATTGTCTACTACCAACCGAAACGCTTAATATAATTATAGCTACAAACCCAACAATAAATAATATTCCCATTCCTTTTAGTATTTTAATTATTAAACCAGCAAGTTTTTCAGTATTGCTTACTTTTTCAACTAGCACAGGTTTAATGTCATTATTTAATAATTCATCAATACTAACATTTAATGCTTTAGATAATAATTTTAACTGTTCTGGGTTTGGCGAAGTTTCACCAAGCTCCCAATTTGATATTGTTTGTCTAGTAACATCAACTTTTTCTGCTAATTGTTCTTGTGAAAGTTTGCAATCTTTTCTTAGCTTGAAAATATTATCTCCTAACTTCATTCTTGTTCCTCCTTTCACTAACAATTATATATATGTTAGTGGTGGATTTCTACCAAATGTCTTTGGAAGTTTGTCAAAGACTTTTAACAATTATAATACAAATAACTATTATTCTACATCACAAGACCAAAGTCCATGCTTATTACAATATGCATATAATTTTGATCCTTTTATATATTTAAATTTACATTCTGCGTTTTGCTCTGATGCTAATTTAACCTTATAAATATCTTTGTCATTAACTAGTGCAATCCATTCAATAAAGTGTTCCTTTTCCATAACATGATTTACTTTTACAAGTATTTCATTACCTCTATATTCAAAAGTTGGAATGTGTTTTTCAAACGATGCATCAACACTATTTGAAATTAACTTTACCATAGGTTCACCACAACAAGTTATTCCACACTCGCTACAGTTACAGTCATTGATTACCTCAACCAATGCACCACACTTTAAACATTTTTTAATTATTAATTCATTTTTCATTTGTTTCCTCCTTCTATAACAAAATCTTATGATTTATTTATAATATACATTATACCATACTTTTAAGTTATGTTTGATATCATAGTTCTTTCTAAAATAAAATTCCAATAATTTATTTTACGAGATTACAATAGCATCATTTTTTTTACATACTAAGATTACTAGTATTTTAAAAAAGGTAAAAACATACTTATTCCATTAATATATTCATATACTAATATATAACATAAAACAATATAATAATTAAAAGAAAGGCTAACTATTATGAATACAAAAATAATTAACCAAAGCAAAAAAGATAATGAAACATACTATGCTATATATAGTAGGAAGTCAAAATTTACTGGTAAAGGCGAAAGCATAGAAAATCAAATAGAATTATGTAAAAATCAATTAATAAATAAATATAATATTGATGAGACTAATATTAAAATATATCAAGATGAGGGTTTTACTGGATATAATACCAATAGACCACAATTTCAAAAAATGATGAAAGATATACGAAATAAAAAAATCAAATGCATTATTGTATATAGATTAGATAGAATTAGTCGTAATGTTGCAGACTTTTGCAATCTTAAAAATGAATTTTTAAAATACAATGTTAATTTTATATCAGTAACTGAAAACTTTGACACCTCTACTCCAATGGGATCCGCAATGCTTATGATATCATCCGTATTTGCTCAACTAGAAAGAGATACAATTGCAGAAAGAATAAGAGATAATATGTATGGACTTGCTAAAACAGGCAGATGGCTTGGTGGTAATACCCCTTTTGGATATAAATCACAAAAAATAGAAAACTTATCAATTGATGGCAAAAAAAGAAGTTTATACAAACTTGAAGTGATACCTGAAGAGGCAGAAATTATTAAACTTATATGGAATAAAATGAGTGAATTAAAAGGATTAGGAAAATTAGAATCATACTTATTACAACAAGGAATTAAAACAAGAAATGGAAATAATTTTACAAGATTTTCATTAGTAACTATTCTTAAAAATCCTGTTTATGCAATAGCTGATGAGAAGATTAAACACTTCTTTGAAAAAATGAATGTTACAATTTATGAAAGTGAAAAAATAAAGTGTGATGGTAAACATGGATTAATTGCATATAATAAACGAGAAGAAATGATTGGAAGAACTAAAACTTATAAAGATATTTCAGAATGGATTATAGCTGTAGGAAAACATGATGGAATAATATCAAGCAAACAGTTTATTCAAGTATGGATTTTAATAGAAAATAACAAAGATAAACGATGCAGACCCCCACAACAAAATACTTCAATATTATCTGGCATTATCAAATGTAAATACTGTGGAAGTTATATGCGACCAAGACTTAGAAATTCAGTAGCTCCTAATGGAGAAAGAAACTTTTCTTATCTTTGTGAACTTAAAGATAATAGTCGAAAACAATTGTGTAAATGTAAAAATATAAATGGTATTGAAATCGATAAACTTGTAATAAAAAAAATTAAAGAGTTGGCATTACCAATAAGTGATTTTATGAAAAAATTAAAATTAATTGCTGATGGCAAAGAAAAAGAAACTACTAAAAAGCAAAATGAATTGCAAACTTTAAATGCTACACTAACTAGAAACAAAATGAAAATTGAATCATTAATTGATAGAATGGCAATTATTGATACTGAATTAATTAGTGATGTAGCATTGCAAGTTAAAGATTTAAAATCTAAAAACATTGAAATGGAAAAAAGAGTTACTGAATTAACAAAAGAAGGAAATCGAGAAATGGATCAAAAAGAAATTACTTCCCTAGCATTAGATATGATTAACAAATATATGAATGCTTTTGATACACTAGATATAGTAGATAAAAGAATTATGATTAAACTTTTGGTAAGTTCTGTTGAAGCGGATGGAGAGCATGTCTATATAAATTATATAGGCAGTTCTAATACAGCAATGTGTCCCCGAAGTGAGGGTAGCAGAGGTTACTCATAGTATATTTTATACACCTCAATATGCTGCTATAAGTGAAGGATATTTTAAAGATGAAGGAATAGATGTTGAACTTATATTAACACCTGGTGCAGATAAGGTTACTGCTTCTGTTTTATCTGGTGATGTTGAAATAGGTTTCTGTGGCCCTGAAGCTACAATATATGTATATCAAAGTGGAGAAAAAGATTATCTTAAAACTTTTGCACAATTAACTAAAAAAGATGGTTCTTTCTTAGTATCAAGAAATAAAATAGATAATTTTACTGTTAATGATTTAAAAGGAAAAACTATAATTGGAGGAAGAAAAGGTGGAATGCCTGAAATGACATTTGAATGGGCCCTTAGAGAAAATGGTATTGATCCTGTTAATGATGTTAATATAGATACATCTATTGCATTTGCTGCTATGCAGGGTGCATTTATTGGTGGTACTGGAGATTTTGTTACTTTATTTGAACCAAATGCATCAAGTGTTGTAAAAGAAGGATATGGATATATAGTTGCATCTGTTGGCATTCTTGGTAAAGATGCACCGTTTACTGCATATAATGCAAGAAGTAGTTATATAAATAATAATAAAGAAATAATAAAAGGATTTACTAAAGCTATAAATAAAGGACTTAAATTTGTAAGAGAAAATGACTCAGAAACTATCGCAAAATCAATATATGAATTTTTCCCAGATATGTCTTTAAACGAATTAACATTATCAATTGAAAATTATAAAAAACAAGATACATGGAACGAAACAACATACTTAACCGAAAAATCATTTAATCACTTACAAGAAATTATGGTTGCAGCAGGTGAACTTGATAAAATTGTACCATTTGATAATTTAGTGGATAATACATATAATAAACAATTATGAATTTAATTAAATTAAATCATATTAATAAAAAGTATCAAACTAAAGATACAGAAATAGAAGCATTAAAAGATATAACATTCACTGTTTGCAAAGGAGATTTTATAGCAATAGTTGGACCTTCTGGTTGTGGAAAATCAACTATATTATCAATACTTTCAAATTTAGAAGACCTATCAAATGGGAATATAATAAATTATAAAGAAAATATAAAATATGGATATATGTTTCAGCAAGATACATTATTTGACTGGATAACTATAATGGATAATTGTTTACTTGGCCCTAAAATAAATAGAAATTTAGATCAAGATACAATTAAATATTGCGAAAAGTTACTTAAAACTTATGGATTATATGAGTTTAAAGATAGATATCCACATGAATTATCAGGGGGAATGAGACAAAGAGTTGCTCTTATAAGAACTCTTATGACAAAACCAGACATCCTACTTTTAGATGAACCATTTTCTGCACTCGATTATCAAAATAGATTATTAATTTCTAATGATGTTTATAATATTATAAAAAAAGAAAATAAAACTACTATAATGGTTACACATGATGTAGGTGAAGCTGTGTCTATGGCAGACAAAATAATTGTATTATCTAAAAGGCCATCAGTAGTTAAAAGTATTTATAAAATTGAATACAAAAACAAATTAGATCCAATAAATAATAGATTAAGTGATGAATATAACATTTATTGCAATAAAATATGGAGAGAATTAGATGTCAAATGAACATATTAAATATATAAAAAAGTTAAAAAGAAATAAAATGTTAGTCTTTTTAACGCAAATTTTAATATTTTTAGTATTTATAATAATGTGGCAAATAAGTGCAAATTTACAATTAATAAATACATTCTTAACATCTTCACCACTTAACATATTAAAAACTATTATTAATTTATTTAATGCAAATAATTTATTTAATCATATATGGGTAACATTATATGAAACATTAATAAGTTTTACTTTATCTATAATAATTGGTATTATAGTAGCAAGCGTATTATGGTGGAATAAATTTTTATGTAAAGTATTAGATCCATACTTAACTATATTAAATAGTCTACCTAAAGTAGCACTTGGGCCAATTTTAATAATATGGATAGGTGCAAATACTAATTCTATAATATTTATGGCACTTTTAATATCATCAATTATAAGCATAATAACTATATTAAATGGATTTATTAATACAGATAAAAATAAAATAAAACTTATGAAAAGCTTAAATGCTACTAAATGGCAAATATATAAAATGCTTATTTTAAGAGGAAATTTAGATATAATTATAAGTTCATTAAAAATAAATATTAGTATGTGTTTAATTGGAATAATCATGGGAGAATTATTAGTATCTAAAGAAGGAATTGGATACTTAATTATGTATGGCTCACAAGTATTTAATTTAAATCTTGTTATGACAGGAATATTACTTCTTGCAATAATTTCATACATTTTATATTTTATAGTTTCTTATATAGAAAAAAAATTAGTGAAAAACTAATTTTTTTATTTAACTAACTATATATTCTGATACATATGAATTATTAATCGTTTTTAAATTATCTTTTGTTTCATAAAAGAACATTTGATATTCATATACAATTTTATCAATATTATAATAATATTTAAATGTTACCTTATCCTTTATAAACTCTTCGTCTTTTCTCATAAGTTTCTTTTCTTGAATATAACTTAAATTAAATTTATCAATTCTTTCTTTTAAATCATACTCATTCACATATTCATCCATATTGATATATAATACACTTATTACCTTACCACCTAAAACATTAAACACTATACTCTTATTTGTTAAAATTTCCCCAATCATATAATTTAATTTTATTATCCCATCGTTATTATCTGAATATATATTAATATTTAACTTATATCTCTTTTCATCAAAATCATTATATTTAGTTTTTATCTCATCAATTAACAATTTATACTCATCTTTATAATCATATAAATATTCATCTACAACATTTTTAAACTTAATATTATCTATATTAATACTATATTTTTTTATATCCATATTCTTATTAATATCTACATCTATCTTATGTGGAATTTCGAGTTTTTCTCGTTTTATTTCTTTACTTGAAAATATTATCCATTTAGAATCTATATTAACATTTAATATATCTTTACCATTATATTGAATATAAATATCTGTACCAAAATTAGATTCACCATTTAAAAGTGGTTCTTCTTTTTCATTTACTCCTTTTGTTATTATTACATCTGGCGTTCCACACGTTGGAGTATTATATAATTCTATACCTGTATCATAATAAAGTTTATCATTTAATTTTATCATTCTTACTTTTTTATCATCTTTATTATATAACTTAGGCTCTAACCCATCTTTTAAATAAAATACCAATAAACATAAAACAACTATTAATAAAATCGATATTAAAATTATTATTACTTTTTTGTTTTTCATAAATACCTACCTTATAATTGACTTTAATATTTTTATAAATTCTTCTTTTTCTATATTTGACTCTAATACAAAGTTAATACCATTATAATTAAATATTGCTAAATAAGAATCATTATCCTGATACATATATACTTTTGTATTATTTATATATGAATTTATATTTTCACTATTTTCTTCATATATAACATTTTTTGAAAAAATAATATCTACTATTTTTTTATCTTTTGTATACTTTAAATTATAACTATTTAATTTGTTATCAACATATATTTCATACATTTCTATATCAAAATCATTCAAGTTACCAATGTTTTTATAAAATGAATAATTATTTAAAACACTTATATCTCCTTTTTTAATAACTTTCTTATTTTCTAATATTTTATTACCATCATATATATCATTATCACGATTATTTTTAATGATATCAATTTTATTAAAAACTATTTTTTCATTATTAAACTCTGTATATGATGAGTTTGTCTTATTTAATGATGAAAATACCAACATAGTTATAGTAATTAGAAATGCACACGCATAAGAAAATATATGTATATACTTTTTTCTTA